>TBL_comb47_HYPODRAFT_10003947_pt1 | contig 17279 bp, 10 predicted proteins | sample TroBogypolimnion_40_FD_10682 | JGI IMG/M metagenome (IMG submission 10682)
TTTTAAAAAAAGGAGAATTTCGTGCAGGGTATAGACCTGAAAATAGATGATATTTAAGGGCTTGACTTATCTATGACAGGTCGGGTTAGGCGCAAGCCGTAACCCGACCTATTATTGGAAGTTCCAAGTCCCAGCTTGGCAATGTCCCCGCCGAGTTCGGGTTCAGCATTCCTAAAGCATCCACCTATGACGAGCATCAATTCTCTGTTAACATTACCCAATTTTTTTAGGGGTCGTTATGAATACTAATCCTGTTGATACTGCGCCTTTTGCCGATATTCTTAATCCTGATGTCCTTTTGGGTAATGTAGGCGGCCCTTTTGTTATTGGTTTAGCGGTAGGTTTCTTCGCTAAAAAAATGTTGAAGATTGCTCTGTTTTGTCTTGGAGCAGCGGTTGTTCTGTTATTTGTGTTGCAGTATTTTGACTTTAAAGGCTCTCATAACATCAATCTTCAAGAGGTCGGTGATAGTTTTATCGGGTCAGTTAAGCATGGTTTTGAATTATTAAAAGAACGGCTATCGACTATGAACGTGGCTAGTAAACCCGTGCAAGGTGGCAGTGCTGTCACTGGCTTTTTTGTTGGTTTTAAGTTGGGTTAGGGTGTGTTGTAAAAACCCCCTACAAAAAAGTTTAACTTTGCTCTGTGACGCTCTACATTGACCGCACGTTATATAACTTCATAACAAATAATTTCTTACATGAATCCTATTATTGCTAATGATGCGGCTATTTTGCAGGCTGTTGATTTATTAAAAGCCGGTGCTTTGGTGGCTTTTCCTACCGAGACTGTTTACGGCTTGGGGGCTGATGCCTCTAATCCCGATGCTGTCCGTCTTATCTTTGCTGCGAAAGGGCGTCCTGTAAATCATCCTCTTATCGTACATATTGCTTCTATTGCAAGTCTTGATGCTTGGGCGCTGTCGGTTCCTGATACGGCAAGACAACTCGCTGCACATTTCTGGCCAGGGCCCTTGGCAATTATTTTAAAGAAAAGACCAGAAGTTCCCTTGGAAGTCACTGGTGGGCAAGATACGGTAGGGTTACGTATGCCTGATCATCCAGTAGCTTTGCAGTTGCTACAGGCTTTTGGTGGCGGAGTTGCGGCGCCCTCTGCTAATCGCTTTTGTCGGATTAGCCCAACACTTGCCAGCCATGTGCAAGAAGAACTGGGTGATGCGGTCGATATGATCTTAGACGGTGGTGCTTGTCAGGTCGGTGTGGAATCTACCATTATTGATTTAAGTGGCGATCAGCCAATATTATTAAGGCCAGGTTATATTACTCGCGAGCAAATTGAAACTGTTTTGCAATGCCAATTAATAGTCGCAGCCGATGCGCAGCAGGCGGATGTCCCAGAGATACGCGCACCCGGCATGATGGCTATACACTACGCACCGATGACACCCGCGCTATTATGTAGTACAGCGAATTTGTCGGCTAGTGTGGCTGATTTAATTAAGCAAGGTAAAAAGCTGGGTTTGTTGACTAGTCAAACTGATTGGGTCAATAACAGTGCATTAACTGCGGTTATTGCTATGCCCATAGAGGCCGATGCCTATGCGCAAAATTTATATAGCTCTTTACGAGATTTAGATAGGCTAAATTTAGATATGATCTTGGTAGAGCAGCCGCCACAAGCCGAAAAGTGGCGTGCGATCAACGATCGATTGACTAAAGCAACCAGTGTTTACTCTAACGTTTTGGGCTGATTTATTTGTGTTATTAGCTGATAAATTATAAAATTGCAGCTCTATAGTCTATTACCCATGAGAATCATTATGAACATTAAACAATTATTGATAGCTACAAGTTTGTTAACGGTATTTGCCTTAACAGGTTGTGAAGCACAAAAACCTTTAGCTGAAGAAACGGCTGCACCTGTTGTTGCAGAAGCACCTGCAGCTGAGCCAGTTGTAGCGGCTGAGCCTGCTGTAGAAGCACCTAAGCCTGTACAATGTGATAAACATCACGGCAAAAATGCTAAAGCTTGCGCTAAACATTGCGAACATAAAGGCGCATCAGAAAAAAGTTGCCCTAAACACCATCATCGCGGCAAAAAATCTAAAACATGTGAAAAGCATTGCTCAAAAGAAGCAGCAGCTAAGTCTTAAGTAAGTTTTTTATCGTTTCCGGCACAGGATCATCGGTCTGGTTGCCGGAAACGCTTTACTCGCTACGCTCTTAAAGCCTTATTCCGGCCTACAACTTCATAGATTCAGCGGTACACCAATCAGTGATTGAAGCATTACCCAGCGCTCCGATTGCTGGGATTCCGCTATCGTTACATCCCAGCCTACGTATAATGTAGTAATCTGTAGGCCGGAATAAGGCTTTTTGAGCGTCAGCAAAAAAAGCGTTTCCGGCACGCGTATCGATCGAACTGCCGGAAACGCTTTACTCGCTACGCTCTTAAAGCCTTATTCCGGCCTACAACTACAACTTCATAGATTCAGCGGTGCATGGGAGTGATGTTACATTTTCATCGGTACACCAATCAGCGATTGAAGCATTACCCAGAGTGCTACGCCAGCAACAACCCATAGGAATATTTTTAGATTTTTTGATAATATTCCATTATCTTTGTTTTCTGGATCCGACATGTAATAAACCCCTAATAGTTGAATTAAATACATCACTCATGATTAGAAGTGATGCACTGAGTTTAGCGGAAAAGACTTAGAAAACAAGTTTGCTTTTGTAGGTCGGGTTAGCGCTAGCGTAACCCGACATTTCGTGTGTTATTTTGTCGGGTTACGCTAGCGCTAACCCGACCTACTATTGCGGGCTAAATAAATACATCAAGCCCAACAGACTAACCACCACCAATCCCCCTCCTATCCAGCGTTTAAACAATAAATCGTTACGCATAATAGCGTTATGGGCTTTTAAGCCCAATACATGTCCAATGGCGGCAATAGGTAATAGCATCAATGCGATTTTAAAATGCAAATCAACTGATAACACGATGAAGGTGGTCATTTTGATGCTGACTAGGATGAACCACAGCACAAACAGGGTGTCACGCAATTGGTAGCGGCTGACATGCCTCATATAAACAGCCACCATTAAGGGTGCGCCGCTTAAAGAAATTCCTGCAATATAGCCACCTAAAATCAATAAGACTCTATCCGCCCAAGCATGACGACTTTGTATGCCTCGATTGAATAACCAAGTGAGGCCATAAAATAAGGTCACTGAATAAATAAAACTATTCAACCATAAGGTCGGTAAATTTAATAAACCAAACACACCGATGATGGCAGGAGGGAAAATATAAATAGAGGAACGACGTAAATAGTGCCAGTCTACATTATGCAGGCGGTTGGCGAGTGTTAGACCTGAAAAGAATAATAAATGCACGCTGATGACTGGCAACCAGAGCAGTGGGTTATTCTGCACGAATAACATCAGGGGTAATCCCAAGGCAGCACCACCAAAACCCAATCCTGTGCGTACAAAGCCCGTCCAGATGAAAATAAGGGCGATGCAGAGTAGTTGGTAGGGGGAAAAGTCCAATAGCATGATTTGATGAGCCTGTTTGGTGAGTGGTTAGGGGGGGGGTAGGATTTTATTTTATTATAAAAACCCTCCACAGTCTCTGTCGCTACATCCCAGCCTACGTATAATGTAGGCTGGGATGAGGTACGAATCCCAGCATTTGCTTGCCTACAATTAAGCTTATGTAGGCTGTGTGGTCGCGTTTCCTGCTCGCAATCGGTATGGCTGCCGGAAACGCTTTATTCGCTACGCTCTTAAAGCCTTATTCCGGCCTACAACTATCACTTAGCGTTACCAGATTCCTGTGTTTCTAAGGTTATTTCTCGTATCGAGATCACTAAACCTTGTATCTGAACTAGCTATGCCAACTTAGCGATTGCTAATTCCTGTATCAGACATGTTAAGTCCGGTACTTTGAGCCTACATTCCCGTATGCAATGCTTAAATATACGGGAATTAGCTTGTTGTTGACTGACATGAGGGTTCCATTGGTGATTAAAAATACTCCCGATACCGACCTGACGATACCAGTAGTAAGTTTTCGTCTTAAATACGCTATGAGCAATGATGCGCTTCACTATCGTTCAGTAGCATCCTATACGAATTGTCGTAGGAACAGGTCGATATAAGCTAAAAGTAAGATAAGTACTGTATTAAAGTTAATTCTGAGTTCGAACTGGTGTTTATAAGAAATTTGTTATAGTTAAAGCAGGCAAAAAACCTACAAATCCTTACAGTTTAATCTGGTTTTATAAGCCTTAATGTGTTAAAAGTTTGATTTCCATACCTAATCTACTGTTTCCATGCCCAAGAAAGTAAAGACTAATGCCCTTGCTAGCTCGACTAAACAATTCCCTATCGTTGGTATAGGTGCTTCAGCGGGTGGTTTGGCTGCTTTCGAGACCTTCTTTTTAAATCTGCCTGAAAATACGCCATTAGCGATGGCTTTTGTTTTAGTGCAGCATTTATCGCCGACTCATAAAAGCTTACTGCCAGAAATTCTGCAACGTCATACCCAGATGAAGGTTTATGAGGTTGAAGACAGCATGATTGTTGAACCTCGTTGTGTTTATGTTATTCCACCCAATTATGATATGGCCTTACAGCAGGGCAGATTAAAATTGCTGCAGCGAGTAAAAGAAGCTGAACATCATTTGCCTATTGATTTTCTGTTTGAGTCCTTAGCGACCGATCTGCACGAACATGCCATTGCTATTGTGTTATCTGGTGCAGGCTCAGATGGTTGCCAAGGTCTGCGTGCTATTAAGAGTGGTTGTGGCATGGTGATGGCGCAGTCACCCGAGGGCTTAGATTTCGATAGTATGCCGCGCATGGCTATAGAAACGGGTTTGGTTGATTATGTGCTGCCTGTGGAACAGTTGCCCTCTAAACTGATTGATTATGTAAATCATGCTTATGGCAAGCTATCTCCCTTGGCTGACAGCTATCAAAATCAGTATCAAGAAGTCGTCATGCAAAAGATCTTTTTGTTATTACAAAATCAGACCGGACATGATTTTTCTCAATATAAATTGAGTACCATAAAGCGTCGTATAGAGCGACGTTTGTCGGTGCATCAGATTGCTGAACTCAATGACTATGTAAAGTTTCTACAGAAAACACCTAATGAAATAGATGCCTTATTTATGGATATTTTAATTGGTGTGACTCATTTCTTTCGCGATCCTGAAACTTTTGACAGTTTGACCGAGCACATTAAAACTAAACTGCTGTTCCATAATAGTTCAGAAAGAGTTGTTAGGGTTTGGATACCCGGTTGCTCTACCGGAGAGGAGCCCTATAGCATCGCCATCTTATTAGTTGAGGCTATGGAGCAGCTAGGAGTGAATTGCGCAGTACAAATTTTTGCCACGGATATTAATCCTCAAGCTATAGCGACTGCTAGAGTCGGCTGTTATCCAGCCAGTATTATGGGAGATGTCAGTCCAGAGCGCTTGGCTAAGTTTTTTAGCTTAGAAGCTGATGGTGTTACCTATCGTATCGATAGAAATATTCGCGATAAGGTAGTCTTTTCTGAACATGATTTGCTTAAAGATCCTCCTTTTTCAAAGTTAGATCTGATTAGTTGCCGCAATCTACTGATCTATATGGATGCGAGTCTGCAAAAGAGAATTATCCCTTTATTTCATTATTCTCTGAAAACAGATGGCTTATTGTTTTTAGGAATCTCCGAAGGTATCGGTGAGCATGATAATCTTTTTAATACTTTAGATCGAAAGAATAAGTTGTATCAACGTAAAGACAGTCTTTATAGCCGTTATCAGACTGCTACCAGTAATTATTTTCCGTCAACGACGGCTATTAGTGCTTCACTTAGACCGGTTGTAGCTGCTGCAGCACCGATAAAACTTCCTTTACGTGCTCTGACCGAGCAAGTACTGATTCAACATGCTAATTGCTGTGCAGCCTTAGTGAATGGCTTAGGAGATATTTATTATTTGCATGGACGTACAGGGCTTTATTTAGAGCCTGCCGTAGGTGAAGTCGGTGTTAATAATATCTTAAAAATGTCCCGATTGGGTTTAGGCAACCGCTTGGGTGTCGCCTTGCATAAAGTAGTGCTGAGTGGGCAAAAGTTCAGAGATGATGGCTTGCTGGTTAAAACCAATGGTCATACTAGTTTAGTGAATCTGAGTGTTTATCCGGTCTTTTCAAAATTAGCTTATCTTGCAGAATCGCCTTTATATGTGGTGGTATTGGAACTGGCACAGGATAGTCATAATCAAGTTACACCCAGTTCGGTGGCTGAGTTGTCATTGCCCTCTGAGACGTCAACTGAAGAACATCAGCAAACAATTGCCGATCTAAGGCATGAGGTTTTCCTTAAGGATGAATATTTATGTATTGTTCGGGAAGAGTTAGAAACATCGAATGAAGAGCTTAAATCGACTAATGAAGAAATGCAATCGGTGAACGAGGAGCTGCAATCGACCAACGAAGAGCTAGAAACTTCCAAAGAAGAATTACAGTCGGTTAATGAAGAACTCAATACTGTTAATGTCGAATTACAAGCAAAAGTTGAAATAGCCTCGCAGGTGATTAGCGATATGAATAATTTGCTAGATGGCTCAGGCATTGCCACTTTATTTGTGGATACTCAGTTACGTATTTTGCGCTTTACACCGCTGATTACCCAGATTATCAATTTAATTCAGCTAGATATTCATCGGCCTCTTAATCATATCGCCATTAATTTTATCGGTTATCAAGACTTAATGGTTGATATCAACAGCATATTAAACGATTTGATCCCTATCAAAAAGCGCGTGCAAGCCATGGATGAAAAATGGTATAGCCTGTGTTTAAGGCCATATCGCACCATCAATAATATGATTAGCGGCGTGGTATTAACCTTTGTAGATATTAGCGATACCGTACGCATAGAAGAGGATTTAGAAAAAGCTAATCATTTGCTACGCCTTGCGGTGGTAGTACGCGATGCCCATGATGCTATCACCGTACAGGATTTAGAGGGCCATATCATAGCGTGGAATCCGGGTGCAGAACGCATTTATGGCTGGAGCGAAGAACAAGCCTTACAACTTAATGTCGCGGCACGTATTCCAGCGGCTTTAGTGCCGAAAGAGTTAGAAAAAGTGCAAGCCCTGAGCCATGCCAAAGTATTCGAACCTTATCCTACTCAGCGCTTACACAAAAATGGCCAGCTCCTGAGTGTATGGATCACCGCCACCGCCTTAATTAATGAAGCAGAGCAGGTTTATGCTGTCGCCACCACTGAAAGACTTAGTGAAGAGTAGATGCTTATGAAACATCAACAGGATGCGCTTAATACAGCTAATGCTAATTTACGTTTAGAAGCAGAACATTTGCTCAATAACGATCTTGATACTTTAGAGCAACTTAAACACTCGACTACTCCCAGCTTGGCAAAGCAATTGTAGGCCGGAATAAGGCTTTACGAGCGTAAGCGAGCAAAGCGTTTCCGGCATCGGCAGCTGGGATGTAGCGATAGAGACTGTGAAAGTATTATGAATTTAGCTTCCCCCTTTGTAAAAGGGGGACTGAGGGGGGTTTTTGTGCCATAAGTTATTGATATTTTATTATTTTTTTTTATAGATCAAATCTCCCCTAACCTCTCTTTGCTAAAGAGGGGAAATAAAAAGTGTACTAAATGCTGGGATTCGTACCTCATCCCAGCCTACGTATAATGTAGGCTGGGATGTAGCGATAGAGACTGTGAAAGTATTATGAATTTAGCTTCCCCCTTTGTAAAAGGGGGACTGAGGGGGATTTTTGTGCCATAAGTTATTGATATTTTATTATTATTTTTAATAGATCAAATCTCCCCTAACCTCTCTTTGCTAAAGAGGGGGATAAAAAGAATACTTTCACAGTCTCGATAGCGGAATCCCAGCAATCGGAGCAGGGATAATTATTTGTGTAGATAATTATGGTAGTGGAGTCAAAACTCACGAGTTTTGATTTTATCGTTACACGCAGAGCTCAGCGTTCCTATCCTTAACCCAATGACCCGCTTATAACGTATAATGGCCAAATTTTATTTGGCTGTTTTAATGTCTGCTACTGAACTTGTTAAACAACTTACTCAACAATTAGCGCTGTGTCTTAATCAAGATAGGCAGGGCTTTAAGCGCCAGTTAGATCGCTTGCGGGGTGATTGTAAAAAAGGCAAGCAACCTCTGGAGCAATTAAATGCTTTGGCTGCTCGCATCGAGCGTTCTGTGGCTAATAGACAAAAACGCTTAGCTAGTTTTCCTGTATTAAACTTTCCCGACTTACCGGTCACGGCTAAAAAAGATGATATCGCCAAATTGATTCAAGATCATCAAGTGGTGATTATGTGTGGTGAGACGGGTTCGGGTAAAACTACACAGCTTCCTAAAATTTGTTTATCGATAGGTCGCGGTGCGGCGGGCTTTATTGGTCATACTCAGCCTAGACGTATTGCGGCGCGGACTGTCGCTGATCGTATTGCCGAAGAGTTGGGTGAGCCGATAGGTAAGTCGGTCGGATATAAGATTAGATTCAATGATAAAACCCATGCTGATTCATTAATTAAGTTAATGACCGATGGTATTTTGCTGGCGGAATCGCAAAATGATCCGTATTTAAACCAATACGACACCATTATTATTGATGAGGCGCATGAGCGCAGTTTAAATATCGACTTTTTAATTGGCTATATGAAATGGCTGTTACCTAAGCGTCCCGATTTAAAACTGATTATTACCTCGGCGACCATCGATACTCAGCGTTTTGCTACTCATTTTAATAATGCGCCAATTATTGAGGTATCGGGTCGTACCTATCCGGTAGAAATGCGTTATCGGCCTATCGAGCAAAAAGAAGAAGATGATGAGACTTCGGATGATTTGCAAAACGCCATATTGGATGCGGTTGATGAGCTGTATCGGGATTTGCGCGGCGATATTTTAATCTTCTTGAGTGGTGAGCGTGAAATTCGCGAAACCGCTGACTCTTTAAAAAAGCATCATCCTACTCTATATGATGTGTTGCCTTTGTATTCTAAGCTGAGTGTGAGTGAGCAAGAGCGGGTCTTTAAGCCGAAAGGTGGTAAGTTGCGAATCGTGCTGGCGACCAATGTTGCAGAAACTTCGTTAACCGTGCCGGGTATTCGTGGTGTGATTGATAGCGGTCATGCGCGTATTAGTCGTTACAGTCATCGCAGTAAAATCCAACGTTTGCCTATTGAACGTGTCTCGCAATCGTCGGCTAATCAAAGGGCAGGTCGTTGTGGTCGAGTTGCTGAAGGTATCTGTATTCGTTTGTATTCGCATGATGATTATTTAGCCAGACCGGAGTTTACCGAGCCTGAAATCATGCGTACCAATTTGTCGGCGGTTATTTTACAAATGACGGCCTTAAATTTGGGTGATATTGAAGACTTCCCCTTTTTAGAACCCCCCGAAGATAAGATGATTCGGGATGGTAAAAATGTGCTGCATGAAGTCAATGCCTTAGATAAGTCCGGCAAGTTGACTGAGGTCGGCAAGCAATTGGCTAAGTTTCCGACCGATCCTAAATTAGCGCGCATGCTCATTGCCGCAAGCCATGAGCATTGCTTGACCGAAGTGGCGATCATCGTTTCAGCCTTAAGTGTGCAAGATCCGCGTGAAAAGCCTGCCGATAAGATGCAGCAAGCCGATGCTAAGCATGCGGCTTTTCGTTATCCTGAATCGGATTTTCTAACATTACTAAATGTTTGGAATACTTACGAAGACCAGAAAAAGCATTTGTCGAATAACAAATTACGTAAGTATTGTACTGATAATTTCTTATCTTACTTACGTATGCGCGAGTGGTTTGATATCCACGCGCAAATCATGCAGGTGATTAAAGGTGATTTAAAAATGCACCCTAATACCGATGAAGCGGGTTATGAGAAAGTGCATCGAGCTTTATTAACGGGCATGTTATCAAATATCGGTTTTCGTCATGATCCTTATGAGTATTTGGGTGCTAGGGGCTTAAAGTTCTTTATATTTCCGGGTTCTGGGCTCCATAAAATCAAGCCTAAATGGATTATGGCGGCAGAGCAGGTCGAAACCAGTAAGGTTTATGCACGTACCGTGGCGAGAATCGAGCCAGAATGGATAGAAGAATGTGCGGGGCATTTAGTCAAACATAATTACTATGATCCACATTGGCAAAAAAAGACCGGTCGCAGTGCGGTTTCTGTGCGTACTTTATTGTATGGTTTAACCTTGCAAGCCGGTCGTAAGATTCCTTATGAACATGTGGATGCAAAAGCGGCGAGGGAGATTTTTATACGCTCGGCTTTGGTCGATCATGATTACCACAGTCATGCGCCTTTTTACGTGGCGAATCAAAAACTGCTAGAAGAAGTCGGTATTATTCAGCATAAAGGTCGGCGCGTTGATTTAGTCGAAGATGAGCAATGGTTGTATCAATTCTATGATAACAAGCTTCCGCCTGAAATCGTCAGTGGCATTACCTTGGATACTTGGCGTAAAGTTCAAGAAAGAGCTAATCCCAAGATTTTATTTTTAACCAAGGAAGATTTAACGCGTGATCAAGAGCAGGAATATGTCAATGAGTGGGATTTTCCTGATACTTTTCCTAAGGTGTGTTTGGGCACTCGAAACCATGTCAGTATTCCGCTGCAATATCGTTTTGAGCCTGGACATGATGAAGATGGCGTGACCGCGATTATTCCGGTGCATCAATTAAATCAGTTTAGCCAAAGCGCTTTTGAGTGGCTAGTGCCGGGCTTGTTAGAAGAAAAGTGTCTGGCCTTAATTAAGGGACTGCCTAAACAGCTTAGGAAGCATTTTGTGCCAGTGCCGCAAACCGTAAAGCAATGCTTAGAAATAGAGCCGGATTTTAAAGGCTCGATACAGGAATGGCTGAGTTATCGTTTGCGTATACTGACTGGTGAGGCGATTCCTTTGAATGCCTGGAGTCTAGGAGATTTACCTTATCATTTACGTATGAACTTTAGGGTGATTGATGAGCAAGGCCAGTTGCTTGATTATGGTCGTGACTTAAAGACCTTGCAGCTTCAATATACCCTTAAGGCAGAAAGCAGTTTTGATCAGATTGCCGCTGATGAGCTTAATTACACCGGCTTTATTCAATGGGCGTTTGATGATTTACCCGATACTTATCAATTTATACAAAATGGACTCACCTTAAATGGCTTTCCTGCTATTGTTGATGAAGGTGATGCGGTCGGTGTGCGTATTTTTGATACTGAACAAAAAGCCGCTGTTCAGCATCAAGCCGGATTAATGCGCTTATTTCAATTGCAATTACGCAAGGAATGTACTTATCTGCTTAAAAATATCCCGCAGTCAGCGGCGGCAGAGCTTAGTTATAATCGTTTACCTAAACATCCGTTAACGCCTGTGGTCGGTGAGAGTTCTTATAAAAACGATATGCTTACCGCGATTATTTACAGTGTTTTTGTTGAGGGTAAAACTATTCGTACTCAGCAGGCTTTCGAGCAAAGTTTATTGGAGAATAAAGCCGGATTGATGGGGGTTGCTAATGATGCCGGCAAAATAGCCTTGGATATCATGGCGCTTTATGGCGTTATCAAAAAAGCTCTAGAGCGGACTTTGAAACCGACTGATGCCCTGGCGCAAGATATTAATGAACAATTGAGTTTTCTGGTGTATGCGGGTTTTGTTCGTAATACGCCTTATCAACACTTGCAAGCCATTCCTAGATACTTAAAGGCCATCCAGTATCGCTTGGATAAGTTTGATAATAATCCACAAAAAGCTCAGGAAGTGAGTCGCTATGCCATCCGTTTCTGGAAAGATATAGAGAAAAAGCTTAAGAAGGAATCGGTCATACCTGAACAAGATGCTTTTCGTTGGGCGTTAGAAGAATTAAGGGTTTCTGTGTATGCCCAGCAACTTAAAACGGCGTATCCAGTTTCAGCTAAGCGCTTGGATAAGCTTTGGGATGAGCGGGTTTAGAGGATTGGTAGGAAGGCGGCAAATTTGTAGGCCAGAATAAGGCTTTGCTAGCGACAGAGACTGTGAAAGTATTCCGTTCTTTTTATTCCCCTCTTTAGCAAAGAGGGGTTAGGGTAGATTTGATCTATTAAAAAATTATTATTAAATATCAATAACCTATGGCTTAATAAAATCCCCCTCGATCCCCCTTTTACAAAGGGGGAAGCTAAAATCATAATACTTTCACAGTCTCGTAAGCGAGCAAAGTGGTTCCGGCAAACAGGTCACAGCCATTAAATTAAGTATTAGTAGGGGCGTATTGCATACGCCCAGTTCGAATATTGTGGTTTATAGTACTTATTTAATAGGGTGCATGTAATACACCAATACGATATTCGATTTGCCGATGACATTAAAACACGTTGATCAGCTTAGATCGTAGGAAGGGTAGAACAAAGTGAAACCCATCAAATGCATGTCAGAAGTTGGGTTTCGCTAGCGCTCTACCCATCCTACGCAACTGATTTGTTGTTTTTCTGTATTTGTGTCGAGTTTTTAGGTTAAAATAGGCGACTTTCAAAGCTGGTATTTGCTCAGCGTTGTTGGCTACTTAAATAGTGGTTGCAACCTGAACTTAGCTTTGAGTGATCTGCAAGTATCCGACGTGTTTCATCCACGCCTTGCCTCTACGGTCAGGGGGTTATTGACAGTAGTTTACGGCAAGGGGTTATCTAATGCCCCAACACGATCTCTCTGTAACATACTCTGTATGTCTACATGAAAGGGATCACCAAAAAAGTTTTTTATGCCCAACTTTAGAGTAAAAACATGACAGATTTAGCGCACTACAGAAATATTGGTATCTTCGCTCACGTTGATGCTGGTAAAACGACAACTACCGAGCGAATTTTAAAGCTTACCGGTAAAATTCATAAAATCGGTGAAGTACATGATGGCGAAACCACTACCGATTTCATGGATCAAGAACGTGAGCGTGGTATTACCATTCAGTCAGCAGCAACGACTTGTTTTTGGAAAGACTACCGTTTTAATATTATCGACACCCCGGGTCACGTTGACTTTACTATCGAAGTTTATCGTTCACTTAAAGTATTGGATGGCGGTATCGGTGTTTTCTGTGGATCAGGCGGTGTAGAGCCTCAATCAGAAACTAACTGGCGTTATGCGAATGACTCTAAAGTTGCCCGTGTTATCTATATTAATAAGTTAGACCGTATCGGCGCTGACTTTTATCGCGTTGTTAAGCAAGTTGAAGACGTTTTAGGTGCAGTGCCTGTGGTAATGACCTTGCCGATTGGTACTGAAGACGAATTCGTTGGTGTGGTTGATTTATTAACCGAAAAAGCATGGATTTGGGATAACTCTGGCGATCCTATGAACTATGTCATTGAAGACATTCCTGCTGACATGGTGGAAATGGCTCAAGAATGGCGTGAAAAATTAGTAGACCAAGTAGCCGATCAGTTTGATGACGTCATGGAAGCGTATCTTGATGGTGAAACGCCTGATATTGAGACTATTAAACGTTGTTTACGTAAAGGTACTATTAATCTTGATTTCTTCCCAACTTTCTGTGGATCTTCTTTCAAGAACAAAGGCGTACAGTTGGTTTTAGATGGTGTTATCGATTACTTACCTTGCCCAACTGAAGTTAATCCACAGCCTGAAGTAGACTTAGAAGGAAATGCAACCGGTACATTTGCTATCGTTGATGCTGAGAAGCCATTACGTGCTTTGGCTTTTAAGATTATGGATGACCGTTTTGGTGCTTTAACTTTCTTACGTATTTATTCAGGTAAATTAGAGAAAGGTACCTCGGTATTGAACACTTTTACTGGTAAAACTGAGCGTATCGGTCGTATCGTAGAAATGCATGCGGATGCTCGTGCTGAACTTGAATCTGCTCAAGCAGGTGATATTGTTGCGGTTCTGGGTATGAAGAATGTTCAAACAGGTCATACTTTATGTGATCCTAAATTCCCAGCGACTTTAGAGCCTATGGTTTTCCCTGAGCCTGTTATTTCATTAGCTATTTCTCCAAAAGATAAAGCGGCTTCTGAAAAGATGGGTATTGCGCTAGGTAAAATGATCCAAGAAGATCCTTCCTTCCATGTTGAAACTGATGAAGATAGTGGCGAAACTATCCTTAAAGGTATGGGCGAGTTACATCTTGATATTAAAGTTGATATCTTAAGACGTACTCATGGCGTTGATGTGGTTGTTGGTAAACCTCAAGTAGCTTACCGTGAAACCATTACTAAATCGGTTGAAGACGAATACACCCATAAGAAACAATCAGGTGGTTCTGGTCAATACGGTAAAATCAACTACAAAATTGAGCCAGGTGAGCCAGGTACAGGTTTTGTGTTTGAATCAGCGGTTACCGGTGGTAACGTACCTCGCGAATTCTGGCCTGCGGTTGAAAAGGGCTTTAAGAGCATGTTGGATAAAGGCGTATTGGCTGGCTTCCCTTGCTTAGACTTTAAAGTTATCTTAACTGATGGTGGCTTCCATGCTGTGGATTCGTCTGCGATTGCCTTCGAAATTGCTGCTAAAGCCGCGTTCCGTCAGTCAATTCCTAAAGCGGGTCCACAATTGATTGAACCAATCATGAAAGTGGATACATTTACTCCGTCTGATCACGTGGGTGATGTTATTGGTGACCTTAACCGTCGTCGTGGCATGATTAAATCACAAGATGCTGCTGCAAGTGGTGTGCGTATTAAATCTGATGTGCCATTGAGCGAAATGTTTGGCTATATCGGTGATTTACGTACTATGACTTCAGGTCGCGGTCAGTTCTCTATGGAGTTCTCGCACTATATGCCATGTCCTAAAAACGTAGCAGATGAAGTTATTAAAGAAGTAAACGAACGTAACGAGAAAAAGAAATAATAATGACTAGCCGAGTAGGTGACTGCTCGGCTTCATTAGCTATTAAGGATGCTTTAGTTTGGTTAATCTAAATTAAAGCATTCTCATACTATCCCTTTAGTTATTAAGACTGTCAAAGCTCATTATTTATTTTTTGATAATGACGCATCATCTTTTTATCCATCAAAAACTTAAATTAAGCTGTGTATGCGGGTTTAATTTGCTTTAAGTAATCTTATGTAGGGGCGAGTTCATTCGCCGCGTGTTAAATTAATAATGTAAAAATATAGGATGTGCGGAGAAACGATGCGCATCATTAGTATTGAATCAATTGATGCGCCTCCTTCGTTGACACATCTTATAACTGCTCACAGGATTGTGGACTGTGAAGTTGCAAAAGTGGAGCCTAAGAAATTAGAGTGTTGGAGCGATAGGGTTGTGGCTACAACTATTCTGATGCAGGGAATAGGTTGTCGATTAGCTTAGCGAAAACTTTTAAGACGATTAATTCTCAAGCAGTATCGTTGATTTAATCATCATCTTCTTTAGGTATTTGTCCTCGTAATTCTTCTGAAAGCAGCATTTGTGCGCCTGTAATAACCAGTTGTTGATTCGGGCTTAGGGTATCAGGCACAAAATAACCATCTACAGTGGGCGTATAGTGATTAAGTACCCGGCGACTAAACGTTGTGTCTGTACTTTTAATATAAACGATGGCTTGATCCATATACCAGATCAGTGCGGATTTAGGAATCATAACGCCGGTTGATGTTGTGCTTTGTTCCGGTATCCAAGTGCTAATACTCATGCCCGGAAGTAAACCTTTGTCGTTAGATTGAAAGAAATAACTTTCGCCTTGTGCGACTAAATCAGTATGAGTCGCAGCTGATATAAATTCAGCTTTATGGGCTTTAGTGCGATTGCCTGATGCTTCGATATCAATGGATCGAATAGTGTTTGCAAGGTGTTGGTGAGGGGGTAAGGTAACTTGTATTAGTTTTTTACGGCCGGACAGAAAAGCATCTAATTTAGAGTGGTCGTTTGATGTCACCCAATCAGCTAGTTCTCTGCCCCATAATAGCTGTGCCTCATCCATAATGGCGGCGTTTTGATATTGACTAGCCTCGACTTGAGCTTGGTTAGATTGCCATTGAGATTGTTGTTCTTGTAGAGAGCGTTTTGAGCTGACGCCACTGCTGTATAGTTCCTGCTGACGCTGCGTATTTTGTTCTGATTGCTTGAATTTTGCCTGTGCACTCCGTTGCTCAGTTAAGGCTAATAAATAGCGATGACGTAAAGCTAGTAAGGATTGGATATTGAGTACTTTTCCGTAAGCAATAAATTCAGCATGATGGCTGGTAGGCTTGAGTGTTATGGTTTCTATAGCGGATGATTTTTGGATATCTGTATTTAAAGAAACGGGTGCTTGTTCAATAGGGTTTTGTTGCTTGCTTGCTTTATCATCGTCTTCATCAGCATGCGTCCAAGCCGAGCAAAGTAGGGTCAACGAAAAAAGGCAGGCCAGTAAAGGATTAGTCATGATTATAAAGTTGAGCTGTTGGGTGGCTGAGGTTGAATTATAAACTTTATTATTAATTGATGTTGTCCAGCACTCCAAAGCTGGGATTCCGCTTTCGAGACTGTGAAAGTATTATGACTTTAGCTTTCCCCTTTGTAAAAGGGGGGTCGAGGGGGATTTTATTAAGTCATAGATTATTGATATTTAATAATAATTTTTTAATAGTTCAAATCTCCCCTAACCCCTCTTTGCTAAAGAGGGGAATAAAAAGAATACTTTCACAGTCTCTTTCGCTACATCCCAGCCTACTTATAATGTAGGCTGGGATGAGGTACGAATCCCAGCAATCGGAGCGTCATGAGTCACAGGGCAAAAAAAAGCCCTGGTTGATTAATCAACCAGGGCTCAACTTATGATCTAAAGTTCAGATCAATTAGTTGCTAGGTAATGCAAATACAGTAAATGCACCACCTTGTTTTGTGAAAGATCCCAAGCTTGCGTAAGCGCCAGTAGCACCTAAGCCTTCTTGTGAAATCTTAACAGCAATTTTTTCTAATTCAGCTTTTTTAACTGGATCAGTTTCAGCTGCTGCTTTAGCTTGAGCTTCTTCTAGTTGTTTGTTGAAATCGGTAGCAATACCGATACCAGCCCAACCGCCGATACCTGAAAGAACGCCAACATATTGTTTGCCGTTGTAGCTCCAAGTATTTACGTTACCGATGATGCCTGATGGTGTTTTGAATTTATATAATTCTTTACCAGTTTTAGCATCAACAGCTTTTAAGTAACCTTCTAAAGTACCGTAGAATACTATACCACCAGCAGTCGCTACAGAACCTGACCATACAGAGAATTGCTCTTTGTTAGACCAAGCAATTTTGCCTGTTTTAGCGTCATAGGCAGTGAATTGACCTA
>TBL_comb47_HYPODRAFT_10003950_pt1 | contig 17274 bp, 7 predicted proteins | sample TroBogypolimnion_40_FD_10682 | JGI IMG/M metagenome (IMG submission 10682)
CTGATGCGTTGAAAAATGCTGATAATACTGGTATTCCCATCGAATTATAGACTTCCAGGCGGTAAGTGGGATCCGAATTCTTGTTTGAAATACTGAAATGGACTGCCTGGTCCGCGGGATTCGGATACACGCGAAAATCATCCCGCATGGGACCGGATGCCTCAGGAATATCTTCGATCACAATCGGTGACGCCTGGTGACTGTAATAGTTCAGTCCGCCGGCAAAATTGCCAACGACCATGTCCATCAGGCCCTGATCACTCAAAAAGCCGATGCCAGCCGATACCCTGGAACCAGACCGGATATCAAGAGGAGTTCCTGACATCAAGGCAAACAACGAATCGGATTCTGCGAAAGAGCCGGTGAGGTTGTTTCCGATGTTTGTGAAGAAATGAACTTTGCCTTCATCCGAACCGACGATCAGTTTTATCTCATTGTGTTTATCCCTGAAAAAACACGGCGTACTGTAACCATAATAGGATAAGTTCGGATTGGTAACATTGACATTCCCCAGATTGGCTGTAACAAGCGTGAATCGCGGCTGCGTGGCAGTACCGGTGTTTTTGTAATAACTGATGGCTCCATCCTGCTTACCCACAACAAGGTCGGGCAATCCGTCATTATCAAGGTCAAACAACTGGGGTGTACTGGCATTTGTTACATTGATATCCTGGTAATTGAAAACCGGCTGCTTAAAAACCGGCGGATGCCCTGCTCCGGCAGTATTTTCAAGGTAAATGATTGATCCGCCTGTAGTTCCTAAAATCAAATCATAATCCCCATCCCCATCAAGATCACCGAAAGTCGGGTAAAGACCGGTAAGATGAAGCGAGGATAATCCGGCAAAATCATCTGTCACCAGCTTAAATGCAGGGGAAGCCGCTGTCCCGGTATTCCTGTAATAGGCTATTCTTGAGGTATAAACGGAGTGCAAGTATCCCAAACTGTAATAGGATGAATCATAGTAGCCATAGTTTCCGATAAACAGATCCTGCAGCCCGTCGCCGTCAATATCAAATAAAACCGGGTACGAATTTGTTCCGACATCGATCATCTCATCCTGAAAAAAACGATCCTTGATAAACTGGAACACCGGTGCTGATTGCGTGCCAACATTTTTGTAAAACCAGACGCTCCGGTAGTTATCAGAAATCAGGAGCATCGGGTCAAACGGCGATAAGATAAGATCACTCAGCCCGTCATTGTCAACATCCATGAATGAGCAGGACGGAAATGAGAAAAGCCTGACCGGGCGTGATGATCCGGGAAAAGTACTGTCAATGCTGGTCATGTGCGAGGAATCCCCGGTTCCGCCATTGATCAGTGAAATGATATTAGGAAAATCCACATCACCGATGAGAAGATCTTTCACACCATTGCCATCAAGATCCAGCGCCAGCATCGTGGAACCCGTATGCCTGGCTCCACCGGGAGCTATTCGTGATAGGGGCAGCGGAACTTCTTTCTCCGGGCAAACAGCATCCAGTGTAATTTTGTTCCCACCTTCGCTCTCTTTGAAATCACCATAGCAATTATCCCAGAGCTTATAATCGAGGCTGTCGCATGTACCATATTTTTCCATGGAAAGGTTCCGGTGAAATTCAACAAATGACCCCAGCCCAAAAAAAGTAAGGATATCAATGTCACCGTCATTGTCCAAGTCGGCAAATACGGGGAAATCCACAGGTGTTCCAAGGATTCCCACATACCCCGTATAATAATAGGATTGAAGAAGATCGGTTACAAGTTCAAACCTGAGCGATGTCGTGGAAACATTTTTATAAACCCTGATCCCGCCCGCATAATAGGTGAAGATATCCGCTTTGCCATCACAGTTGTAATCGACAAATTCCACCCATTCGTGAAGTTCGGGAAATAGCGAAGCATATTCAGGATGATAGGTATAGTTAGATGTTCCTGCTGAGCCTTCCTGGATGAAGGGCAGAATGCGGTTTCCGAAACGTTCAAAGATGACAAGGTCAGGCTTCCCGTCGAGATTCAGATCGATTGAACCGAATGTACAGGAGTTCAGACCTCCGGCCCATGGATATTTCAGGCCTTCAGTGACTACATTCTGAGCTCTGATTCCATGATTGATCAATAGAAACAGAATCCATAAAACGAATATCCGAACGGAACAACATAAGCTGTTCTTCAGGACCGGTTTCATTGATGTACTTTCTTCTTTCGGTTGATTCACCCTCCAAATTTATCCAAAGTTTTCCTACCTTTGAAATAAATAATCACCTGCCATGCCGAAGATCCTGATCATTGATGATGAAAAAAGTATCCGCAACACGTTACGGGAAATCCTGGAATACGAAAAGTTTACCGTGGATGACGCAGCAGACGGCATCGATGGATTAAATCTTGTTGAAACGAATGCCTATGATGTGATTCTTTGTGATATCAAAATGCCAAGGATGGATGGCATCGAAGTCCTGGAATCCCTCATGAAGAAATGTGATTCACCTGTGATCATGATTTCAGGACACGGAACCATTGAAACTGCAGTAGAAGCCATCCGAAAAGGCGCCTACGATTATATTTCAAAACCGCTCGATCTGAACCGCCTGTTGGTCACATTGCGGAATGCCATTGAAAAAGCCAACCTCATCAACGAAACGCGGATGCTGAAGCAGAAGATCAGCGGTGTGCAGGAGATGATCGGCGATTCTGAAGCCATGGTAAACCTGAAGAACCTTCTGAAGAAGGTTGCTCCTACGGATGCACGCGTACTGATTACCGGTGATAATGGTACTGGAAAAGAACTTGTCGCCCGCTGGCTTCATCATTTAAGCAACCGTTCGGGTGCACCTTTCATCGAAGTCAACTGTGCGGCCATTCCTTCTGAGCTGATCGAAAGCAGTTTGTTCGGGCACGAAAAAGGTTCTTTTACCTCTGCTATCAAGCAACGGAAAGGAGATTTTGAGCTGGCCGACGGTGGTACACTTTTCCTGGACGAGATTGGCGACATGAGCCTTTCAGCCCAGGCCAAAGTACTGCGCGCATTGCAGGAAAACAAAATTACCCGCGTCGGAGGCGAAAAAGAGATCCCGGTGGATGTCAGGGTTATTACAGCGACAAACAAAAACCTGAAGGAGGAGATGATAAGAAAGACTTTCCGTGAAGATCTGTTTCACAGGCTGAGTGTGATAATCATTGAAGTTCCGCCCTTAAGCAAACGGCTTGATGACATTCCGCTGCTGGTTACAAGTTTCATCAATGAGATCTGCCAGCACCAGGGTAAAGCACCGCTTGTCATCGGCGATGATGCCCTGGAAGAAATGCGAAACCTGCGATGGACGGGGAATATCCGTGAACTCAGGAATGTGGTTGAACGGATGGTGATTCTATGTGATGGGATAATTACTTTGGAAGACGTGAAACGTTATTCGGTCTCTTCCTGTTAAAAGTTGCACTTCAGGATGCTTTAGCCTTTCCTTGCTCCACATCTTTTTCTTTCTTCCCGGTAGGATCTCCGGTAGTTTCTTTCTTTGGATTTACCGGTTGCTTTTCTATTGGAGCCTCATTCTTTTCAGGTTCCTTCTTCTGTTCAAGACCATTTTGGGGAGGTACCGGTTCTTCACTCTTTGGCAGGATCTTCCTGTCCTGGACTGGATTTATCTCCTGTGGATTCCGAACTGAAGAATCAGCATCAGTCGGGTACAACACGAATTCCAGGTTATCGATGACAGCCCCATCCCTGGTACGATCAATATTTATCTGTGATGTGACAGGTTTTGAAATCATGTGCAGTTTGCGCAACTGGGAAGTATCAACCCTGACGGTGTAGGATCCAGGGCCAAGACCAAGAAAGCTGAAATAGCCATCCGATTCCGAAATTGTCCTCGCTACCTGTTTCGAGTTTTTATCAAAGAAACCGATGATGATACGGCCCTGCCCGCTCCTGCTTTTATTCCCCTGCATATATACCATTCCTGAAGCTTCTCCAACCACAGCAATAGGGATTTCAACAAGTTTGAACTGGTTCGGATCCACAGCCACGCTCAATGAATGCATCTTGATCTGCCACGCAATATTGTCGAAACTGTTTTTATCGAGTTCAATGAAGTAACTTACATACGGTTCAAGGTCAAAGATCCGGATAGTTGTATCTTTCTTGCTCAGTTCAATCCTGCCTCCGTTGATCCTGATGTTCAGCCCGGGAACACGGGGTTCTCCTTTATCGTGATGCCCGTTGCAGTTGAGATCAAGGTATGGAACGATAACGATTCCGCCTCTTCCTACACTGGTCCTGTTGTTGACACCAAAATAATTGATCTTGGATTCATTGATAAGGCTGCCTCTCGCCGATTCGATGAGGGAAGTCGTTTGGTTGCTCTGACGAAAGGTCAGTCCAGTCTGGGCAAACGAGAAATCATACCGTAACCCGAGCTGTGTGTTGCTGATGTTGCTTAAAAAATTTCGCTCGTAAGAGACATTGGCATACCCGTTTTTAAAGATGTGTTTTTCAAGTTCCCCTTTTACCGAGATGAATTGTCCGCGGTTATACTGAAATTGTGCCTGCGGCGTAAAAACGAACCTGGCCGGAAGCCGGAATGCCAGCGAAAGGTTGCTGTAAACATATGGCGTCATCTTCTCCGAGAACATGGCATAGGTTGTGAGATTCGAATTAACCCCCAGAATAGCGCCGGAAAGCAGCAATTCTGCAGTCGTGGATTGGGTTGCCGGGAGGATTATCTGATCCAGCGTAAATCGTATAAACGAAGAGAAATTCCGGCCGATGACTGGCATTGAGACAACTGCTTTTCTTTCTTCCAGGATGTTGTAATTGATGGCTGTCTGATGTTTGTTGTAATTCAGATACATGAGTTCAAACTGCAGGTTCGAAGGCAGCCGGTAGCTCAGAAGTCCCTTGAACCGGACACCATAAGTATATTCTCCTGAAAGCAGGAGACTGGAAGCGATCCTCATCGACATATTCACAAAAGGCATGGTATTTCCTGAGGTAACAGAAGAAAGGTATTCGACCCCGGCGCCGATCGTTATACGGCGGCTCAGGCCGTAGTTGATATTTCCACGTGAATACCGGCTCAGCGTGCTGTCTTCAACAACTCCTGCACTTACAGTATATTCCAGCTCTTTCGGGGGAAGAAAATTAAACGGAATGCTGATGTTTTGTTCACGCGCACGTTCTTCGCCCCAGGGACCATAGAAACGCAGTTTCACCGCAGTATTTCCATAAACCAATGGCACCTGGAAGGTGAAAAATCCGGAAGCATCGGCCTTCACATAATCTACAAGTTCATTATTCACATAAAGTTCAACGATCCAGCCAGGTTCTGTGCGGTCACTTAGCTGGTATGTTCCGAATGACCTCCTGTAGGTTGTTGGGGTATTGGTAAACTGAACACCAACCACCGGCGAATAAATAGAAGATGTGGCCATGGAATTTATCTTACCGGCCATGGCCTGTCGCATGACAGGATGATCATTGTTGGCATATCGCCAAAGATAGTATTGTTGTTTTTCAGTGAATGGCTCGCTTGAACTGTAGTTGAGAGTGACATTGGTTTCTCCGCCGAGGACGATTCCGCCGAGTGACAGGTTAAGCCGTGTGTCAGTAGGTCCCTGGACCTGTTGAGTTGCAATTACAGACCAGTCGGCCATTCCAAAATGAAACAACGGATAGTTCCTGCCGATCGTGGTATCAGCTTTTTCTTCACCCCTCAGCCGGTTGATGTTTGAACGCATCATTTCCTGCCTCATTTCACGTATGATCGGAAGCTCAAGTTTTGTTGTCAGTACAACAGAGAGAGACCGGAAATGAAATGCGCAGTCCAGGCCGAATATTTCCCCAAAAAATTTTGATTTAAGATAAAGATTGCCTTCTGTTCTGATAAAATCATCGGGCCTCAGATCGTAAACCTTGTCTTTGAAAACAACACGGTTGTTCTTTTTGCTGATGAGAAAAGGATTCTGCGGATTGATTAAGAAACCGGATATGGAATCAAGATCAGCCGTTGCCGTATTCTTGATTTTCAGAAAGTCAAACAAGGTGGTAATGGGCAGGTACACAGTAGTACCGTCAATGACGGCAGAAATATCAATCCCGCCGATTTGCTGAACATCGAGAAAGACAAAAATTTCATCGTACTGAGTCTCATTCTGTGCTGAGCTGCTTTTCGCAGGAAACAGGAGAAGAAAAAAAACAGCGATTGCGACCCAACACACAACCGAAAAATGAGTGCGTTTGTCACAACTTAAGGAGGGGTATAAAGAAGTTGTTGTCAATTTATCATGCCCACAATAAATGTGGGAAATTTATTGTTGAATAATTGTGATCAGGAAAGTGCCGCTATACGATCCTACCGGATTTGCCAGCGGACTTCCTACCAGTAGTGTTGCACCGACGCGCACCTGTGTTTTACCGGGTGGTGTCAGTGTGTTGATAAAAGGTGAAACCGGATCCGTGTCACTGAGATGAAGTGTCATTGATCCACCGTTACTGCCCGGTAAAAGAACATCCGGGCCTTTTTGAATTACCAGCAGCGCCCCGGGGTTCGCTTCAACCTCGAAGATTGCCGGATAATAAGAAAAGCCAAGGCTTGCCTGGATGACATCTCCTGTGACTGAGCGTGAACCATTCGGGTAAATAATTACAGTGCCGCCTGCCAAACCCTGGAAAAACGCACCAAAGCACAAGTTCTGGAAAGTGGTTACTTTTATTGGTTTGGGGGGATGTTCCTGAGCATGAGCCTGAATACATAAAGCCAGGATAAAAAAGCTTGTACAGATCAGGTGAGCAAATCTGCGCCAGGGTATGGATATGCTTCGTGATGTTATCATTGGTCAGTAATTAACACTTTTTTTGACTTTATTCCACGTTGTGATGAAAATTCTACAATATATACCCCATCATGCAAATTAAAGTCGAGTTCGTGAAGCGTATTCTCATGAACCATAAGTTTTCCGAGAGGTTGGCCCAGCATATTATATACAGTGATTTCACCAGTTTCTCCGGGAGCAAGATAGGAATAGACAAAGATCTTCTTTTCGGAACAATAAACAATAAATTCTACATCACTTCCTGAACCATATTTCAGCTCTTTTTTGCTGAATACAATTGAAAAACGATTTTCATTGTTTCCGGTATGAACATAGAACCGAACGTCCGGATTATAGTTTAGGTTTCGGTAGATTTTTGTTTCAGCATCGTAAAGATAAACATTCAGGTCAGACTGAATTCGTTCAATTTCGGTTACCTTGATCCTGATCCAATCATCTGAAAAAATCTTAAGCCCAAGAGGAATTACTGTTAATGAATCTGCTGCGGCAGGAACGGCTTTTATGGAAACCTTTTTCCCATCTGCAGAAACAGCATAAATATTGGGAACGCCAAAATCTGTGTTGATAATCTTTAATGCATCATGATCCCTGTCAAATGCACTCGATGTAACATCGTCAAAATAGATTACAAGCGGGTCATTGATTGCTCCATCATTGTCAAATGCGGCAGCCAGCCTCAAAACAGGCCTTGTCTCAGCCTGGACAGCTTTATGAAAGACCGGTGAAAGATTATTCACCCTTACACTGTTATTCATTCCAAACTGTGCTGTGACCGGGTATGTGCCGCTTGACACATGGATGAAGAATCCCTGCATGGATGGAATGATATTATTCGCAATTCCATCACTTGATATACCATTAATATATGTACTGTATGTTCCGGTGTACTGATCCGTTGACCCGTTGTTGTAATAATAAATTGCGTTGTCGATGTTGGTCTTTGTCCAGCCGCTTGCAGCATTCCAGTCAATGGGTGAAGGATATGGATTTCCGGCCAGGTTGTAGCCTAGCGTATAGGGATTATTGTGGTTGTACAACGCACCAGGCCCCAGGGTTCCGTTGTTAACAACACCTTTCATTGCAACAGTCTTTGCCACTAACGATGTACCCATGTTCGCTGCATAGCCCTGCATGGGCACCAGTGTTCCTGATGTACTTATATAACTGATCCATCCTGAAGAAACTGCACTCTCATCATACTTGAAAAATGTCGGGAATGAAGCAGTAAGATCGATGTCATCCGCAAACTCATTTACTGTCGCCGCCTGGAATGGAGAACTGAAATATTTATACCCAAAGCCTGTTGCTATATATCGTTGCATTGTTACGTTTCCTGTAACATTTCCTGCTCCGGCACCATTGATCAGCGCAGTTTGTGCAGCAGTTGAAAGCAAGGTTAAATACCCTCCTGAAGCAAAGTTCCCGCTGGTAACAGTGACAACCCCGGAAACATTAAGTGATCCCTGTAAAGTAACTCCGGAGGAGTTATTGATGGTAAGATTCATCACTGTACTGCCGGTAAAAACATTTGCTCCGATTACCTGGCCTGTGGATCCTTTCATCTCGATTGTTCCCGCTGATGCCGTGAATGTCCCGCTGTTGGTAATTGTTCCGGAAATCTGCAGTGTGTTGCCGGTAACCGTCAGCGATGAACCACTTGCAATTACTATATTTTTTGCAGTTCCGGTGGCACCGCTACTGATAACAGGTTTATTGGTTACATTGGGGATTTGAATATTTGTATTGATATCAGGCACGGTATTGCATGACCAGTTTCCTGGAACATTCCAGTCTGCGCTGGTAGTGCCCAGCCAGGTTCCGGTCGCTGTAATTGTTATTGTGACAGCATTTGATGTGGCTGGATTACCCGTAGTGCAGGCAGCATTGGAGGTCAGCACACAACTCACGGCGTCTCCATTTACCAGTGTTGATGTTACATATGTAGAACTGTTTGTTCCTGTATTCGAACCATTCAGTTGCCACTGGTAAGCCGGACTTAATCCTCCATTGACAGGAGTCGCGGTGAAGGTAACTGAAACGCCGGAACAGACCGGGTTGGCTGATGCAGAAACAGTGACACTCACCGGTAAAATCGGATTGACCGTCATTGTCACGGTATTGGATGTTGCAGGGTTGCCGGTAGCGCACGTAGCATTTGAAGTCAACACGCATGAGACAGTATTCCCATTCGCCAGCGAACTATTTGTATAGGTTGAACTGTTTGTTCCTACATTAGAACCATTCAGCTTCCACTGGTAGGTTGGAACTGTTCCTCCATTCACCGGAGTGGCGGTGAACGTAACTGAAGTGCCAGAGCAAACAGGGTTTGCCGAAGCTGCGATGGTGACGCTCACAGGCAGGTTCGCATTGACCGTCATGGTTATTGTGTTGGATGTTGCCGGGTTCCCGGTAACACAGCCGGCATTTGAAGTCATAACGCAAGAAACTGTATTACCATCCGCTAGGGTACTATTCGTATAGGTTGAGCTGTTCGTCCCTGCGTTTGTACCATTCAGTTTCCATTGGTAAGATGGAGCCGATCCTCCGTTTGTTGGTGTTGCAGTAAAAGTAACGGAGGTGCCTGCACAGATCGGGTTTGCCGAAGCCGCGATAGTTATACTCACGGGCAAGTTCGGATTTACAGTTACAGTGGTTGCGGAAGAATTAGCGGTTCCGCAATTCCCGCTCTGAACCACTGCCCTGAATTGCGTGGTTTGTGTCAACACACCGGATGTATAGGTTGCGGAAGTGTTAGCAATATCTGTCCAGGATGTAAAAGGTGAAACAGAACTTTGCCACTTGACTATGGTTCCGGTATATCCGGATAAGGTGAGCAGATTGCTTGTATTTCCTGAACAAATCGTTGTTCCTCCTGAAACAGTTCCTCCGACAGAAACCGCGTAAACAGTAATAACAGCAGCATTCGATGCATTTGTAGCAACATACGGGTAGGGACTTATGTTGTTGGTACTGGAAAGAATTGCTTTTCGTATAAAGTAATAAGTCCCCGCTGCATTGAATGGTGAGGAAACAGTAGAAGGTGTATATGTAGCTGAAGTTGCACCGGTGATATCTGTCCATGGACCGGCTGATGAAACAGTACTGTAGGCCCACTGGTAGCCAGTACCCGATAATGTAATCCCTGACGGTAAGGTGCCAAAAACATCACCGCTTATTGCAGAGCCTGAATTACCAAGGCATATAGACTGAGCGGTATTGGCCGATAACGTATTGGCGATAATCTGAACAAGGTTTTCAAATGCTACAACATCTTGTCCCGTGTTCTCAAAATATTCATAGGCTAAAGAACTAGTGCCCGAAAGTGACATCAGAACATTTGAATAGATCGTTGGACTATGCAGGGTCCAATCAGAAAAGACCTGGTTTCCGTCAACATAAAGCCTGGCACCGTCATCGCTGGTCAGCTTTACAGTGTATAAGCCACTTCTGGATGAATTCATCCTGTACCTGACAGAAAAAGTAACTATTTTGACAGCACCACGGATTTGACCATCTGAATAAACGTTAAAGCAGGACAAATCATCATTAAGCATGTTGGGCCATGTGCCCCCGCTTCCAAAGCTTTCCTCGAACGATTCAGTTTGATTGTAGTATCCTAAATAACTGTCAAAATTTATTCCGTCATAAATATGTCCGATCCAGCTGTCACTTCCGGCATTTGCTTCATTATCTTTTGTATTGCTTCCTCCGCTTACATTCACCTTGACAGTAAGCCCGGAAGGAGTAACTGAACTGCAATCCGATTTTCTGTTGATCAGAATCCTGACTTGCCCGGAAAAATTGGGAGTAAATGAAACGTAAACATTATTTGTTACGCTGGAACAGGGATTTCCTGTGTTTACGTATGAAAATGCAAGGTATGGGTCTGAAGGTGCTCCTTCTTTATAAACAACCATCTTCAATGGACTGGACGGAGAAGAGCTGTTACAGGTATAGACCTGATAGGTAAGTCCGCTGATCACATTCATTGTGAAATATTGATGAGCAGCCAGTGTTGTTGAAATGGTTTGCGGGTTCGATGGAAAATCAACGCAGGGAATAATGTTCGAAACTGCCGGAGAACTTCCATTATCCCCATACAGACAAGCAGTTGTTGCTCCTGATGATTCACCAACCTGGAAATCCCCGAAGGCAGTGATGCCCAATGCCTGGGTAGACGTCGAAGTGGTTATTCCTGTAGTCGGGTAACTCCATGTTGATGAATAATAATTTCCCGTGATAAAGGAAGTATAATCAGCACCGGCATCAATATCGGCTGAGTTAAATGTAAACACTGCATCATAAGCACTGAATCCGGAAACACCTGAATTCGTGAGAGTCCAGTAACGATTCACATTCAAAGAAGGATTTATCGTTGAAGTGTTGATGTTGGGATGATTTCCATTTGTGGTGCTGGCTGTTATCGTTCCTGTTCCATTTGTTGTTCCGTAAAACAACAAGGATACTGGCGTGTAGTATGATGCATCCCCGATTTCAAATGTCATGGAAGCAGTAGATGCGGCAATTCCTTTTGTCAGATTCCCATTGATATAATCCCAGGAATCTGCCCCTGAAATTGTTGCTGAATTCCCCAGGATCACAGCCGATGTCCCGGTGGTTACTATACCGTTGGCTAATGTAAAGGCACCATTGATGGTAACGCTCCTGGCGAGAGAGACCCCTGACGTATTGTCAATTGTCAGGTTATTGAGTATTGACATGACGGAGCCCCCGATCGACTGGGAGGATGATCCGTTAAATACAACTGTGCCGCTATTGTGGGTAAACACTCCGCCATTGTTTGTCCAGTCTCCCGAAACATTAAATGTTCCGGTACTTCCCGGAGCAGAAAATGTTCCACTGTTGAAGGTTATATTTGATGAAACAGTATTTCCTGCTGTTCCTGACAATCCTGTATACGTTCCTCCCGAAAGGGTTAACCCGCCGCTGAATGTCTGTGCAGCCGATCCTGCAGTATATGTACCACCACTGACGGTTGTGAGCCCTGTAACGGTAGTAGCCAGCGCATTGGCATCATAATATCCGGCCTTCACTTCAAAATCACCCGGAAGTGCCCATCCGTAATTTGTTTTCTGCAAAGTCCCTGCTCCTGTTTTGGTTAATTTGAAGCTCCCGTATGCAGCGCCTGCCATTATTATGTTTGCCGTTCCTGGTGAAAGTGCCCCGTTATCGGTTAAGGTAAGATCACCGAACTGAACTATGGCTGTACCGCTTGTTACATAACTGCCTTTGTTAACGGTCAATGTCTGTGCCCCCAAGCTTAATGTACCCAGAACGTGCGAAATCCCTGTGCCTGCAGACAATCTGTCTGATAAAATTGTAGCATCTCCACCAACCTGAATATTATATGCACTCATGCTTGAATTTGTCATCAAATCAAGGATGCCGCCATTTAGAGCGAGAAGGACTCCCGTTGTTCCCAGTGCGGTGGTATTTCCAAGCGACAATGTTCCTGCAGTCAGTGTGACCGTTCCGCTGCTTCGGGTTGAAGCAGTATTCAGTGTCAGCTGACCAATATCCTGTTTCGTAAAAGCAAAATTTCCGGTTATGGCTCCAAGTGTCATGTTTGCTCCGTTGGCAATATCAAAAACAGAAGTACTGGCCGAGAGTGTGGTTGCACCTAAAACAAGACCGGCAGTTCCACTGGTTACTTTTGTTCCAACATTAAGATTCAATTGATTGTTACCAATCGAAAGTGTGCCTAAGGTGTGTGTAATTCCGGCACCTGCTGTTGCCCTGTCGGAAATTATTGTTGCCACACCACCAACGGTAACAGGATATGCATTAACGGTAGCATCTGTCATAAGGTCGAGCGTGCCTCCGTTTAATACCAGGGGTACTGCGATTGTTCCCAATGCATTTACACTTCCCAGAATCAGCGTTCCTGCCGTTAAAGTAACTGTTCCTCCGGATCTTGTGGAGGCGGTATTTAATGTCAGCTGGCCGGCATTTTGCTTGGTAAATGCATAATTGCCTGTTAAGGCTCCCAACGTCAGGTTTGCTCCACTGGCGACATCGAATACCGGAGTAGCAGCCGAAAATGTTGAAGTTCCAAAAATCAGACCGGCAACTCCGCCTGTAACGTTGGATCCGGTCGTCACATTCAATTGATAATTCCCGATAGAGAGTGTACCAAGTGTATGAATAATTGCTGAGCCTGATGTTGCCCTGTCGGAACTGATTGTTGGAGTCCCTGCAACAGTAACATTATAGGCATTTACGGAAACATCTGTATTTAAATCGAGAATTCCCCCGTTCAGTGCGAGTGCAACACCGGTGGTTCCAAGAGCACTTGTACTACCCAGTGATAATGTTCCTGCCATCAGGGTAACTGTTCCACTGGTACGTGCAGATGCCGTATTGAGGGTCAGCTGACCCGAATTTTGTTTTGTAAATGCGTAATTCCCTGTCAATGCGCCCAACGTCAGGTTTGTCCCGCTGGCAACATCAAATTTGGGAGTGCTTGCCGAAAGTGTTGTCGTACCAAAGGTAATGCCGGCAGTTCCACTGGTGATATTTGTTCCGGCTGTTATACTAAGCTGGTAGTTGCCGATGGATAATGCCCCGAATGTATAATTGACCGCGGCCCCTGAGATTGCCCTGTCAGAAGAAATTGATGCAGCACCTCCGACAGTAATATTATATGTGTTTAAACTGCCGTCTGTCATCAGGTCAAGAATACCACCGTTAAGTGACAAAGCTGTGGCTGAATTTCCAAGTGCCGCTGAATTCGACAACTGCAAAGTTCCAGATGTAAGTGTCCTCGTTCCGCTAAATGAATTTATCCCTGACAGGATTAATGTACTTCCTGAAGCACTTACTGAAAGGTTAACGGCCGAAACAGATCCGGTAATTGTTGCAACACCGGCTGTCTTGGTCACCGAAAGATTACCAGAAGTAGTGAAACCTGAAAGAGTTTGTGTTGTCGCGGTACCTGTTATGGTTATCCCGCCGGTTCCGCAGGTGAATGTTCCGTTGCTGGTAAAATTCCCCCCAAGTGTAAGCAGGTAAGTACTGGTATTCAATGTGGCGCCGGCATTAATAGTCAGCGGAATGCCAGCATTAAATACTTTTGCAGCATTCATCGTTATGTTCCCCGAATTGGTAATGATCACTCCTCCTGTTGAAGCAAACGGAGTTTTCCATTCATTCCCCGCAATGATCGTTGCTGAAGTATTATATTGGAGTGTTGCTGCCGCTCCGTAAGTTAATGTTCCTGTAACGGTCGCGGAAGCCGAACCTTCCAGGGATAACACCCCGTTAACGGTTGTTGTTCCGGTAGGAAATGTCTTTGCAGAAGTACCAGAGAGTGTAAGATTATTGTATGTATAGAGTCCGATCGTTTGTGTTCCTGAAGCATTATAATTTACCGTTCCTGTGGATGGAGTTAATGTTCCGCCGGTTCCGAGACTTCCCCCGATGTTCAGCATTCCCGATCCGGAAAACACGACCTGGGCTTGTGCAGCTGTTCCTCCGAAAGTAATGGAGCCGGTACAGTTGATTGTTCCTGTTGAAAGTGTCAACTGCGTTGTTCTTCCTGACGTAGAGCTACCGGTAATGCTGATACTTCCCGCACCCAGTGTACCGGTGCCCACATTCAGTGAACTGATAACACCAGCCGTTGCGGCATTCATGGTGATCGACCCGGAAACGGTGAGTGTATTGGCGCCACTGATGGTAATCCCGTTTGTTGCAGCGGCAGCATTGATTACAATGCTGGTACAAACAGCGGTTATATCAACCGTCACTGTAACACCTGTATTTATAATAACGGCATCAGCGGCGACTGGTATGGCAGATCCTCCCCAGGTAGTGGTGCTTGACCAGTTTCCACTTACTGAAGCAGTCTTTGTTGCCGCCCGCATTTCATTCATTTGAATCAACAAAAAGAACGCTAACAACAAGGCATAGATATGGCAGAAGAGAAACAATTTTCTCATGATCAAACGTTAGTTAAACAAGAAATCTGATCATCACCGAGAAGGTGATAATCAATGCAGTAATAACTCGGAGTCGGCAAGTTTAACAGGCTTCACATCCGATTGTGTGGTGAATACAACCTGCAATTTACCGGTATGATAATTAATTCCAGATGTTCTGTCTAAATCCATTTGAAACCGTCTGAGTGCATTGGGTGTGTACACCGCAATTCCTTTTACACTTCCGGCCGGAGTGATTTTTCCTGCTGGTGAAACGTGTTCAACAACAAGATCACCATAAACCGACATATTCCCGGTACGGTTCAAAACAACCTTTAATCTTGGCGTGGTATCATTGACCTGTTCGAAAGCTAAATCTGACATGGTCAATTTCATCGTAGATTCTCCGACACGAATGATCGCCGGGATTGTAATACCAAAGATCGGAACAAGCCGGACAGAGATCGCGGATGAATCCTTTTTGGTTTCACCTTCTCCTAAAGGTTTCTCTTCAGGTACGGCCCTGAAATAAATATGAGATCTGTATTCACCCGGTTGCAGTTCATTTGCTCTTGTAACCTGTACCTTGACAACCTGAGCTTCATTGGGTGCAAGTACAACTACACGCGGAAAAAAACGGAGGTATTTCCCTGCAAAATTTTGTCCGGGATCAGGCTCAGTGATTTCCTGAAACGATCCGTCTTCCTTCATTCTGTACTCCACGATGGACACATTGTACTTTGCAGTATCCTTCCCGGTGTTTGCAAGGTTGAGTTCTTCGGATCTCTTGTTCCCTTCAAAGACTACGCGTCTTGGGGTTATAAGCAAATTTCCTTGTGCCATAGCTGAAATGCTGGAAAAAATTTCCAGAATCACCAGAATAGCAAAGAAAATGCAAAATGAAAATAACCGCATTGATTTATGCGACTGAACTTTTGAGGAGGTTAGAGGCATCGTCGTGATTTTTTAGTAAAAAAATAAAACAAACTGCGATTCAAAAATAAGCTATGATCAATATCTATCTTTCAACTGGTTCCGGATTATTAGAAATCTGGGGTAAACAATTATTGAATTAGTTATAAGCAAAAATCATCGTATAAGAACCCTGGTATAGACCATTTGCCTGGTTCTGATCAAGCATTGCTTTTCCGGTGAGATGAATATTCTGCGAACCATCTGCCCTGTTTGTATCCTGGTTTCCCGTAAATGAAGTTGTGGGTTCAATTGTAAATTGATTTCCTCTGTTATCAGACAATGTTGAAGCTTTCATCATGACATTGCATGCAATGCTGCGTCCTGAATTTAATTCTACTTCGCCCATATCTAATCTCGTTGTATTCATTCTGGATGCTGACATTTGCATGGTGTGGGATCCGTTTGAAACACTTTCCAGGTTAAAATTCAACGTCATTTTCGAAGAAGCGCTAACAGATTCAACAACTTCTGCAGAGATGTGCCCGATAGCAACTACCTGTGCGGCTGTTTCCTGCAAAAACATGCCCACTGCAAAAACAATACTTAAAAACAGGGCAGATGCTGTGTTTATGTGGCCAAGTCTTTTCATATGATCTGTTGTTTGCACTGTGAATATTTCCCGCTTTCCAAATGTAAAGTATTTTAACTTTCCAACTTCACGGGGTGTTATGCAAACAACGCGCCAGAAATAATAAAAAAATGCACCTATAAATAAGGAAGTTGCAATGTTTTGATATTCAATTATATAAAAATATCATTGGGGAGATAAAAAAAGTCTTGCAAGGGAAACCAAGTAACAGGTAAAAAAAACGCATAAAAAAAAACGCACGTGCGTGCGTTTTAAAGGCAAAAAAAACGCTGCCGGGGCAGCGCTTTTATCTTGATCGACAGGTATGTGTTTAGTTATAGTTTACTGTTACGGTCATATCGGTGGAATTTGAATACACACCAGCAGCCTGGGCTGCGGCAACATTCAGTGTTCCACCTACCAATACGGTCTGGGCACCTGCAGTGAGAGCACCTGTAGCTGAAGGAGTACTTACAAACGTTCCTACTGTCATCGATCCTGATGGAACGCCCGTAAGGGTTATCGTTCCGGGCAAGGTGATGGAATACGTTGAAGTACCCAATCCGGTAACATTAAATGATGCAGCAGTTACAGTTCCGGCAACAGCAGGTAATGTAACTCCTCCTGTCTTTGTACGTGTTCCGGCAGGAACGAGCACAACCGTACCGGCAATGGTTGGACTGACGGCGATATTACCAAAATTCATATCAACAGTTTTTGAGATTGCAATCGGTGTTATAACTGTTGCAGATGTTGTAGCAGTGGCAGAAACTTGTGCAAAGGAGCTGATTGTTAAAGCAAACATTGCGATGGTCAGAGTTAAAATTTTGGTTGTTTTTTTCATAGTTTCCTTTGTTTTGTTAGTAATTGGTTAGTGATGATTTAGTGTTTGGTGAGTGTTGATCTAAGATTTTTAATCCCAATATAGTAGGGGAATAAAATGTTTTATTAATTATAATTTACTGTGACGGTAAGATT
>TBL_comb47_HYPODRAFT_10003951_pt1 | contig 17271 bp, 12 predicted proteins | sample TroBogypolimnion_40_FD_10682 | JGI IMG/M metagenome (IMG submission 10682)
CACGGTCGTGTCCGCCGTGCCGTGAATGATCAACATCGGCGGCGAATTACTCCGCACATACGTGACCGGCGAGGCGAGCCGATACAACTCTGGCGCTTCCACAAATGTTCTACCCAGCATGGAGGCGTCATGATACGTCGGCAGGTCCGCGATGCCGTAAAGATCCACGCCGCAACGCACGGTGCTGGAAAACTCGCCGTAAGGTTCCTGCGGATCAAGTCCGTCAGCGGGCGTGGTGAGCGTCACCATGGCGGCGAGATGACCGCCGGCCGACCCGCCTATCACGCCGATGCGATCCGGGTCGATTCCCAAATGTTCGGCGTTCTTCCGCAGCCAGCGGACGGCGGTCTTGCAATCCCATAAATTCGTCGGCCAAACCGCCTGTTTCCTGTCCGATAAAATATAATCTATGCTCATCGCGGCATACCCATGGCGCGCCAGCGTGCTGCCGATATTGATCTCGCGTTTTTCATCGCGATGGCCGGTGGCCCAGCCGCCGCCATGAATGATCAAGACCGCCGGCAGCTTTTTGTCCGTTGGCATGACCAGCGGAAAATATAAATCCGCCCGGGCTTTCCGGTCGTCCGCCAGATACGCCACATTGCGTTCGACGCGGATGTCCGTGGGAAATTCCGGCGGCGATTTGGACCGGGCCTCCTGGCCGATGCCGCGGAAGGCGAATCCCAAAAGCGTGACTGCCAAGAATAAGAATTTATTCATGGCGTCACTATATTATTGGCAGAGTTGCCGGTCGACGCCGAATGCGCCAAACCACTTTTACCTTTGAGGTGGCGGTCAAAAAAACGGAAGACCAGCGGCCGCAAATCGCGCTGTGGAGGTTGAAGATTGAAGGTATGGGCCGCGCCGGGAATGATTATCAGTTCATGTTCCGCGCCCGCCTTTTCGAGTGCCTCGGCCAAAGCCTCGCTTTGCGACGGCGGCACGGTCATGTCCGCCGTGCCATGCACGATGAGCATCGGCGCGGCAGTTTTGTGCGCGTATGTGACTGGCGACGCTTTCAGATAAAGCTCCGGGACCTCGGCGCGTGTCTGGTTGAACATCTTCATGTCGTGGTAATCCGTCAATTTTACCGCGCCATAAAAATCCACGCCGCAGCTCACGGCGGACGAAAATCCACCGTAAGGCTCCGGCAGATCAAAACCATCCTTCGGCTGCGTGAGCGCAAGCATGGCCGCCAGGTTGCCGCCCGCGGAACCGCCCATCACACCGATGCGATCCGGGTCGATGCCCAACCGTTCCGCATTTTTGCGGAGCCAGCGGACGGCGGTCTTCGCGTCGTAAAGCGACTGCGGCCAGGTGACATCACCCGCCTTTTTGCGCAGCCGGTAATTGATGCTCATGCAGACATAGCCTTGCGAAACCAGATTGGTGCAAAAATTGATCTCGCGCGGACGCGCCTTGTCGCCGTCATTGAAACCGCCGCCGTGGATGATGAGAATGGCGGGCAGCCGCACGTCTTTCGGCATCTGCAGCGGCGAATAAATGTCAGCCCGCTCCGAACGCCCCGTGCCGAGATAATTCACATCCGGCTCAACGCGGACGTTGGTCGGATAAACCGTCGGCGCATAAGCCTTGCCTTTTATCGGAGCCGCTTCTTCGGCCGAATCATTTGCTGTCGGGCTGACGGGTGCACTTGGATGGTTGATTGGCGAATCAGCAGCGAAAACCGCCGGGCGGGACAGCAAGCCAAGCAATACGCAGGACAAGGTCAGGATTTTTTTCATGGAATCAAAGTAGGGCCCACCGCCTTGCGCCAGATCGCATAGCCATTGGAGTTCATGTGCAGTCGGTCTTCGCCGTAAATTTCCGGTCGGGGCAGTCCGTCCACGCCAAGCATCAGCGGAAAGGTGTTCACGAAAGTGATGCCATTCTTTTTGCAATAGCCGGCGATGAGCGCGTTGACGGACTTGATTTTCCCCGTCTGCGCCCAGCGTTTCGGGCTGGGCGGGCAGGAGATGAAAACCAGTTTCGTCTTCGGCAGCGCCTGGTGAAGTTTCGTCATCAGCGCCACGAAATCGCCGAACACGATTTCGGGATCCAGGCCGGCATTGATGTCGTTGCCGCCGGCATAAATCACCACTTCGCGCGGGGCGTAGGGAATGATGATGCGATCCGCATAGGTGTAAACATCCGCCAGTTCACAGCCGCCGAAACCGCGATTGACGACGGGCAAGCCGGGGAAATCCGCGGCAAGCGTTGTCCATTTTCGGATGTAGGAACTGCCCGTGAAAACAATGCACCCGCACGGCGGCCGATTGGTGGCATCGGCGGCTTCAAAGGTTGCGATGGCTGACTGCCATTTCGCGGCGTCATGCCTGGCGAGGGAATTGGGCGGAGCCGACGCGCAGCCCGCAAACAGGAGCCAGCCGGCAAGGCCGCAAAATAAAATAATATTTCTGGAAGCGCGCATGGTTAGTCACCCTTCTCGCCGGGCAGGCGGCTGTCGGCGGCGTTGGTCATTGCGCCGTCAAAATAATCGGCGAGCGCATAGACGTGCTGGTTGAGTGGTTTCATTTCGGCAAGCAGCGGCGCGTAAGGCGCATAACGGTTGTTGACGATGCCTTTGTTCGAGTCGCGGTTGGACGGGTCAACACTCTTGTCATCCAAGTCATTGTCCGAATAGCGGAACCAGTGCCAGCCGACGCAGGCTTTGGATTCCAGCAGGGCGAGCGTGAAGTTCTGATAAAACAAGCCGCGTTCGCGCTGGGTTTTGACCAGCCAGCCCGCGCCGCCGTGGTTGGGCATGCCGGAGTCCACACCCTTGGCATACCATTCAGTGATGAGCACCGGCCGGCCGGATTCATGTGCCCACATCTGCATCGTCGCGGCATCCGGTGTCCAGGCGCGGTAATAGTTCATGGACACGACATCCACGAACGGGCCGCAGGCCCGGAAGAGTTCCGGCTTGGCGATGTCCACGGCGTAAAATCGGGAGCCGAGATAAAGATGGTTCGGGTCATGTTTCTTGATGGCGCGGGAAACGGTTTCAAAATACTTCGTGGCGACGGCGCCCAGAAAAGCCTGCTCATCGTTCGCGGAAATTTGCTGCACCGACGCGTTCGTGCCCTGTCGCGCCTGGAGAAACTGCAACGCCGCCCGATGGCCGGGATCGGTTTGCGGCAACGCGAGAAAATTGGTCAGCGCATGGCGCGGGAACGGCATTTCGTTGTCGGAGAAATAACCGAGCAGCCAGGGATCGTATTTGCTGGCGGATAATTGCCGGGCGTAGTCATCGCAAAACTTTTCAAACGCCGGGTCGAAAACAAAAATGCAATCGTTCGGATATCCGACGTGTCCGGGTTGCATGTGCGTGCCGCCACGGCTTTTTCCGTAGGCCGCCATGAAGCCCAGCAACCGTGTGTAAACCACGGGCTGCTTCACCTTGCTCAAGACTTCATCTTCCGACCAGGCGCCGCTGCCGTTGAAACCATTCGCGCGGAGCAGTTGCACGGCGGATTCCGCCCAACCTGGCTTGTCGGTGAATTTGGCGGCCAGCACCTTTTCTGCGCCGGCGGTGGGAATGGTTTTCACGGACGCCACGCCGACATTGATGAACAAGCAGCCGTCGGGATCAACGAGCCACCAGCGGTCGCCGACTTTGGCGGTGTGGAAAAAACCAGTAGCTTTTTCGGTGCGCGCGCGCAGGCCGCCATATGCGCTTAAGCCTGAATCCGCCGGGGTCGCCGCAACCGCCGGAAAATCATCCAGTGTGCGCGTGGAATAATCTCTCCATTCCGACTCCGGCTTGACCGCCGCCGGAACCATCCGCTGTGCCGACGCAACTGCCGTTGCCAACGCAACCGCCAGCAGCAAAATTGTCATCCCGGATTTCATTTAAATACTCTTCATGCCTCCGTCCTTATGTCAGAACCTCCCCAAATGCTAACCGAACATTCGTTCTGTTCGTTACGGCGCAACTGCGCGGTAAAACCGCTGCGGAAAATTGGTCTGGTCAAAATTCGTGCAACTCCACGTGCCGCTGCCGTTGGAAATATTGGTGCTGATGCTGACCCAGTTGGCCGGCGCGAGATTCGTCGTGGCGAGCAGGCGGAAAGCCGTGTTCGCGGCACCGGAAAAATTCATCACGAGACCGCCGTTGGCATTCGCCATGACGCCGGTGATTTGCGGCGGCGGATTGGTCGTCGTGGTGGCATTGGAAATCAGCACCTGCAAGACGGCGTTGGTGCGCAGGATGCGCAATCCGCTGGAATTGAGGTCGGCGGCGCTGCTTAGGGCCAGCGTCACGCGGTTGCTTTGGATGAAGCTGGCGAGCGGGGACAGGACGAAACTTTGCGGCGTGGTGCCGCTGGCCGGCAGGTTGGTGAGCGCGCCGATGGCCGTGGCGCTGAACGCGCCGCTGGTGAGCAGATTGTCGCTGCTGGGGTCGTTGGCCTGCGCGCTGTTCCACGTCACGGCGGATGAAAAACCGGGGTAGGCCTGGTTCAGCGCCCAGAGCTGCACCTTCTGCTGGTAGTTGTTCAGAAAGTTGATGGTGAAGACGGCTTGCGTGGCGGTGTTCACGTTGAGGCCGGTGAGGTCGAATTGAAAATATGCCTTGCGCGCCGAGGTGAACGGCGTGGTGTCGTATTTCACCATGAGATAGCCGGGGCCGGCTTCGTCCTGATCCGTGCCGGCGTTCGCGCCGCCGCGGATGAACGCCTCGGTGGTCACTGGCACGTTCAGCCAGTAATTCACCGGCAACACCGTGAGGTTGACGGTGGCCGGGGCCGATGCGCCCGCGCCATTCGTGGCGGCGTAAGTGAAACTGTCGGTGCCGAAGTAATCAGTCACCGGCTGATACGCAAAACTGCCGTCGTTGTTGAACGACAAACTGCCGTGCGTTGCGCCGGTTAAAAGCGTCGCGCCGCTGGCAAAGGAATCATTCGCCAGCACGCCCGGCGCGGGAACCGACAGTGAAATATTTTCGCTCACGGAGTAATTGTCATTCGCGGCCGCCGGATAATTGGTGCCGGACAAAACGAGCCGCAGGCGCGGGCCGGTGCCGCCTTCCGTGGTGGTTATTTGAACTCCATCCGGCTGCACGTCGCCGGAAGTCATGGCCGGCAAGGTCACATCCCAGCGCGGGTCTTGCACGACGAGAATCGAAAAATCCGTGTTGGTCTGCCCGCGCAGAAAATCCGTCAGGTCAATCAGCTTCTCGGCGACGTTCGTGGATGTAACCACGATTTGCCCGACAATGCTGGCATTCGTGCCGACGCCGAGAATCACACTGTTGGCGATGTTCGAGCCGGCGGCTGAATTTTGTTTCAGGTTTGGCGCATTGCTCCAGGTGATGCTCGAGGGCGACCAGTTGGTCGCCGTAAGAAAATAAACGTGCGCCTGCGCCGTGCAGTTGCTGGTCCCACACGCCGCCGGCACTGACAAAAGCGCGAACTCGATGGTGTTCAGATTGGTGACGGGCAAATGAAATTTCATGAACGCGGCGCGGCGGTTGGCGGGGCTGGCCGGGTCGTTGCGCGCCATCATCGCGGCGGCGGAGCCGTAATTGTTTCCACGGTTGGCGCCGTCGCGCACTTCGGCATCGGCGGTGGCGGCGATGATTTGTTCGGCTTGCTGCGCGTGGCCCGGAGCCGTGAGCAGCCAGACGGAATTGGGATTTTGTGTCGCGTTGATAATCGCATTGGCCGGAAGATTCGTCCACAGCACGCCGCCGCCATAATTCGTTTCGCTGACTTCTTCTAGCAGCACGCGGTTGGTGGCGGGCAGATTCCAGGCGCTTAAATTCAGGTTCAGGCTGACGGCGCTGGCGGTGTTGTTGACCGAGTAGAGATAGCAACGCTGCGTGACTGGATTGAAACTGGCGTGGGTCTCCAGACTGGCCGCGCCGGAATCTTCACTCACGTTCAACCGGCTGCGCCCGGCGGCGAAGGCCTTGTTAAACAACCGGAACACTTCGCCGGCCTTGGTGATGCCGCCGATGTTGTATGGCGAGTTGGTATCATCAACGTAGTGCAGCGCATTTTTTTGGACGGGATAAGTGCCGGCGTAACTCACCTGGCTGAATTTGAAACAGTATAGCTCGCTGATCTGGTTGGCCATCAACTCGACGAGGATCGCGCCGAAATCGGGATACTCGGCGGTGGAATCCAGCGTGTTGGTGATCGCGTCAAAATTTGCGGCGGTGTGCGTGTTGAATTCGGAAATCGTCGCCGGGAACGGTGGTTCGGGTGACATGGTGGATTGCAGACTGGCATTCAGACTCGCAAGATGACTGCCGAAATTCACCGGGGAGCTGTCGTATTCGTGATAATCATATTTTTGCAACAGCCAGCAGTTCGTATCCGTCTGGCCGAGAAAGTTTGCATGCCGGTTGGTCACCACCGGCAAGCCCCAGTCGGCATAATGGCTGACGGCATTGCCGGCGGTGACCGGCGCGAGCACGATCGGCACGAGGGTTTTGCCATAAAGAAAATTCACGTCGGCCAGGGCATTGGAGATGGCGTCAGACGCCAGTTGCAGCCGGAGCAAATAATTGGTTTGCGTCAAGCCGCTGGCGGCCGAAGCGTTTGGCTCGTTGTAAATCTGATAACGCTGCACGTCATAATAGCGGCCCAGGTAAAATGCCTGCGCGTAGTAATGATGCCAAAGTCCCCACATGTCCGGCCAATCGTTCGTGTCGGTGATGGGAAAGGTGGATTGCGAGGCGGTGATTTGCGCGCAGATCTGGTTGCTCAAGCCGCGCAGCAGGGTGAGCGCGGGAGCCACCATCACATGGTTGACCGGATAAAGATCATTGCTGTTGTAGTTGTTGGTAATGACCGACCAGTTGATATAGTTCGGGTTGAACTGATTGGTATGCATCGCCGCCCGGCACGCGAGGAAGGAGGCCTGATTGCTCACGCCAACGAGTCCGGCGGCGGCGGCGAGCGTGCCCGCCGGCTCAATCTGGCTGGGGGAAATAAACATGCGCGCGCCGTTCACGCCCGAATAGCGCCACCAGTCGCGCGTATTGCTGCCCGGATAGAAATGGCCAAGGTTGTAGCCCGAGATGGCGGGCGTTGGGCCGAGAATATTTGTCTGGACTGTGAGGGTGGCTCCGGCAGCGCCGCCGACAACGCCAACCAGACCCGTTGCGCAGATGAAAAATTGGCAGGACAATGTCTTACCTAGACGCCCGACGCGGAAACAGGATTGTATGGTAGACGGCATCGAATAGTTCAATGAACTTTGGTCGACATGAAAAACATCCGGGCGGCATGATCATCCGCCCGGATGCACTCAGCATGTCCAAGCTAGCATATCAGAACGGGAATGCGACCGTGGGTGTGGTTCCGGGTTCCTTGATTTTGTAGAACGCCGTGGCACCAGTCTGGCCGGTGATCACCGCACTATAGTTGCCCGCGCCCAGATCGTTGATCGTCGCCGCAACCTGGCTATAGGTCCCGTTGACAGCGGATGAACTCCAGACCTGTTGGTTGGCTGACTGCCCGACCCCAGCCGCGTCGGTATAGTTAATGATGACAGTGCCCGCCGACTTATTGACACCGGTGATGGTGGGAAACGGCTTACCGGCTACTTTTACAGCCGCATGAGAGATGATGATGTTGCCCATGCCCGCGTTCTGGCGCAGAACCAGATAACTGACATTGGCTAGATTAGTTACCGACACATCCTGCAGGCTAACACTGGACACGTCGGAGGAACTGGTGCCATTGACCCACAGCGTGCTGATACCGGTGTCCGTGTCATAGCCAATTTCGATGTTGACCGGAGCATCCGGGACGATGGTGGATAGATTGGCGTTGTCAAACGCCGGAACATCTCCCGTGTAAGCGGTGTTGGTCACCGGAGGGGTGCTGCTATTTTGATATAATCCCAGATTAAACTGGCTGGTGCCATTTGCGATGGTGCAGGCTTGGCCCATGGCCACCCCGCTGGCGGATCCATCAGCCGCGAACTGCACAAAAGCGCCGACTGAATTTGAAGGGTAACTCGCATTGGCACTGTAAACCGACATGTCCGCCCATTGGGCCGTGAGGCAGGCGTAAAGGATTTGGTGGCCATTGGCCCGATACGGCGCTCCCGCCAAACGCAACTGATCGGAATTACCTGAGGCAGAGCCACGAATAAGCGGGGCGCCAATGGGAGCGATAAGCAGGCTGCCGCCACCGCTGGCGGCGGAGGTGTTGACGACTTCCACCGAGCCGGATGTTGAGCGATTATTCCACATTTTTGCCGAGGCGTCCGCGAGGTTCACTTTCGTGCTGGCGGAGGCGAACGTTCCGGCGGAAGGCTTATAATTCATCGTGTCATAGACTGCATAGCTGCCATTGGGCAGCACCATCACCGCCAAACTGATGGCATTAGTCAGGGAGTTGACGGAATCAACCGCTTGCACATTGACCAGCCCCACGCCGCTGCCGCTCGGAGTGATGGTCATGGTGCAATTGTTAGTGCTGCTACCGAAGGCCGTCTGAGTGGAGGATACGGAAAGGATATTGGTGCTGTAAATATTCGTTGTAACGGTCACCACCAGACTGGCGGCCGGAATATTCGTATCCACGACCGTGAACGGAATGGTTAGGGGCGCCGCGCTCACCAGCATGTTGGTCGGATTGAAGGAATTGATGTTGGTGGTTCCGCTGTGAAGTTCCGGCAATGTGACAAACGGTGGCACCGTCAAAAGGAATGAACTATTCGCACTATTCCCACTTGAGTCCGTCACGGTAAGTGTCACTGTCACCGATACCGTTGTGCCGGGTGCCTTGTTGGAGACCGGGACGAACTGGAGAGTGCGATTGGCACCAGAACCACCCAGGGTGGTCGCCGTGAAACTGACATTGGTGTTACCCAAGGAAATAACCGGGGTCAGTGCATTGGGGCCGTCCTCCGGGTCGCCCAACGTGAAGACGATGACACTGGACGAGGTGGTGGATGGAACGATTTGCGGAGCGATCGTGGAGATACTCGGCGGCGCGCCGCCGACCAGCGGCAGATAGGTCATGGTTGTTGAATTGGTGAGCGCACGGAAACCGCCGCTATTACTGGCCGCGTCATTCGTGGCGGTTAAGACGATTACCAACTGGTTTCCGTGCAGGTAGCTTCCCCACGGCGCGGGGATTTTGGTGCTAAAAGCGCTGCCGGAAGTCCCGATCAGCCCCGCATCTTTCACAAATGTGGCGGTGAAGCCGCTACCGTTGTTGGTCGCCAAACTATACATGTCGTCCGCAGTGCCATTGGTGTTGTTGGCCTGTGCCGCATACCACGACAAATTGGGCACTGCCGGATTGGCACTGTTGGTCAGACCGGGGTAGGTCTGGTCCAACGACCATAAGTTGATATGAACCGACCCGCCGCCCGACCGACCGACGAAATTCATCGTGATGTCCGCATTGGTATTCGGGTTCAGGCCGGTAAAATCAAACTTAAAATAGGATTTGGCAGGTTGAAAGGGAGATACGGTCGCACTCTTGACCTTGTCATACCCCTGCGATGTATTGGTGAAGCTGGTGGGGGCACTAGTTGTTGAAAACTGGACGGTGGCTTCGGCCACCACCGGGGTAGTGCTTTGAGCCTGCATGGATCCGCCGCTCAAAATGAGCGTCAAGGAGGCAAGCAGGGTGATGCGGGGCAGGATTTCTTTCATTTTATTTTGCTGGTTGTGGTTTGACTTGGACGAAATTCAAAACTGGCCGGTGGAAATGACTGATTTACCACTCGCATGACCGTCAAAGAAAATGCAATTCCGGACTTTCCCATGGGTGGGCTTTTCCGGAACATTCGACTGCCAGGTAGGTGCCACACTTGAGTTGGCAGCGAAACCGAGCCGGTCCAAATCAACCATTGCCCATATTTCACTCAGCGAATTGAGGGTGCCTAACGCATTGAGTTTGACTGAAGGAGCCATTGTGCTGGAGCCGATGTAGGAGCCAAACGGCTGAATCGTCACCCTGGTTGCGTTGGTATCAGCAAACCGGGGATTATACATGCCATAAAACTGCCGGTGCCAGGTTTCCACGGCCGGGGTGGGGATGTAGGAAAGTGCGCCCGGGCAGGTCATGACACTGATCGTGTTGGTCTGTGCCGAGGGATCGGGTAATCCCATGTATGCATGCAAATAGTTTGGCAATAATCCACCGAGATTTGATAGGAATGTGCCATAACCGCCGTATTGACCGAATTCCAGGCCCCAGACCGGATTGCCCGGCGGCAGCTTGTCATTGGAATCGTCGGTATACATCTGCAACCCCAGGCCCAGTTGCTTGAAGTTGCTCAGACAGGATGTCTGTTGCGCCTTCTGTTTGGCCTTGGCCAGCGCCGGCAGTAGCATCGCGGCCAGGATGGCAATGATGGCGATCACCACCAAGAGTTCGATCAAGGTGAATGCCCGGCATTGGTGGAAAGGCGCGACACCGGCGGTTTTCAACGAAGGAGTTCGGGAAATCATGGAGCGACTCTCGCACAAGCGGCTTCCGTTTGCTACGGAACATTCGTTCTGTATGCCGCACCGCCGGGTGCCGGCTACTTCTGGCCCAGAAATTTGATGATCGCCTCGGAGCGGGACTGGACGTGCAGCTTTTCGTAAACCAGATGCACATGGCCGCGCACCGTGTGCAGGCTGATCTTCAACTGGTCGGCAATTTCCTTGTAAAGAAAACCCTTGGCCAGCAACGACAGGATCTCCAGTTCGCGCGGCGTCAACTGTTCGAATTCCGCGGACGGTTTTTTTATCTCCTGGAAATGGCTGACCACCTTCCGGGCGATCTGCATGGACATCGGGGAACCACCGGCGTGAACCTGTTCCACGGCCTGAATGATCTCGTCCGGGTCCGTGTTCTTCATGAGGTAACCGCTCGCGCCGGATCGCAGGGATTCAAAAATCAAATCGCTGTTCTCATAGGCCGTCAGCATGAGAATCTGCGTCTTGGGCAGGCGCGGCTTCAACTGCGCCGCGCATTGCACGCCGCTGATGCCGGGCAGATTGATGTCCATCAGCACCACCTCCGGCGCGAGCTCCGGTAGCGCGCGGAGGGCCGTTTCGCCGCTGGCGAAGGCTCCCACGCATTTCAGGCCGGGACTGCGTTTGAGCAGCTCGATGAGGTTTTCCCGGGTCCCGCGCACGTCCTCGACGATGGCAATGGAGATGATTGGTTTTGTCATGCGGCGATGTTGGCTGCTAAATCGTTATCAGAATGCCATCATCGGGGCAAACCAAGTTCCACCCGAACATTCGTTCCGGTCCCGGGCTGGCTATCGATGGTGCAAAGCCCGCCGAGATCCGCCGCCCGCTGGTTCATGTTTCGGAGCCCGTCCGCGAGGTCGCCGTTTGGGGCCGACGAAAATCCCCGGCCATTGTCGGTCACGGACAGGCTCAAAAAATCCCCTTCCACTTTGGCGGCGACCGAAATTTCGGTCGCGCCGGAATGTTTCACGGCGTTGTTCAAGGCCTCTTTGATGATCATAAACAGGCCGTGCCGGAGGTCGGCGGGCAATGCCCGGGCGTGAGTTTTTTCCGGGAAATCGATCCGGCAGCGGATCCCCGCGGGCTGCAAAAAATCCACCGCGTATTGGCCCGCATAATCCAGTAACTGGCTCAGGGTGTCGTTGCGCGGGTTGACGGCCCACACAATTTCGTCCACGGCCTTGACGCCCTGCCGGGCCAGCGCGGCAATTTTTTCGACATGCGCCCCGGCCTTGACCGGCTCGGCCAGATCGTGCTGCGTCAATTTTCCGAGCAGCGAAATCTGCGTCATGCTTGCCCCCAGTTCATCGTGCAGATCCTTGGCAATGCGGCCCCGCTCCTTCTGCAAAACTGCTTCCTGCTCGAGTTTGATCAGCCGCGCCCGGAACCGGCGATAGGACGCATAACGCACCGCCGCCGCCACGCTGCCGAGCAGCCCCAACAAGGCGGCAAGCTTGAACCACAGCGTCTGCCAGACGAACGGTTCAACCTCGAACGCCAGCGTGGCCCCTTTCTCGTTCCAGATGCCGGCATTGTTGCAGGCGATCACATGGAAAGAATATTTGCCGGCGGGCAGCCGCGTGAACGAGACGCTGCGCTGCTGGCGCGGCACGATAACCCAATTTTCGTCCCAGCCTTCCAGCCAATAGCGGAAGTTGATGTTTTCGGGCGCGATGAAACTCAGCGCGGTGAACTCGATTTCAATTTTCCGGTGGCCCGGTGGCAGCGCGACCTCGCTGCCGGGCCGTGGTGAAACCGGCTGACTGTCCACCAGCACGCGCTCGATGAGCACCGGCGGCACCAGGTGGTTCGGGGAAGAATGGTTCGGATTGATCACCACCAGGCCGGCGCGGGTGGGAAACCAGATGCGACCGTCGGCGCTGCGGGCGGAGCCGGGGCCGTAGCCAAAATTGCCCTGCAAGCCGGGCAGGGATTCATCGCGGCCGTAAATCACCGAACGCACGGTTCTGTTGGTGCCCGCCAGCGCGTCATTCAACTCGCGCTGGCGCACCTGAAAAACCCCGTGGTCGGAACTGAACCAGAATCCGCCGCCGTCATCTTCCGTCATCGCGCAGATGTAGGCGTCATGCAATCCGCCGCTGGTGCTGAGGCTGGCGAATTTTCCGTTGCGGATCCGCCCCAGTCCCGCCCCGGCGTAACCGATCCACAAATCGCCGGCCGGGTCGGCGTAAAGACAGCGGATGGGTTTCGCGCGGGGAAGAGTTCCGGGCGTAGCATCCACCAATTGCCCGTGATCAACGCGCAACAAAAAACCATCGAGCGTGCCGAGCCAGATGGTTCCCGCCTGGTCTTGCGCGATGGCGCGAACCGTCCGCGTGCCGGCGGGCAAGGCCAGCGTTTTAAAAGTTCCGTCGCGATAACATTGAACGCGGCTGGGCGATTCCAAGGCGACCCACAAATTTCCATCGCGGTCGGTCATTAGCGCGCGGACCACTTCCCCGCCCAGTCCTTCGGCGCGTCCCAGAACCGTCATCTGGCCGGCCACCACGTGCCGGAGACCGCCGTGGGCCGTGCCCACCCAGATACCGTCATGGCCGTCGCTGGCCACGCACGTGGCCTGCGTTCCCGTCCAGCCATTCTCACCGGAAACATTTTGCCAGCGGCCCGACGCGCGCCGCGCCAGTTCGCCGTTTTGCGCCGCCGCCCACAGGGTTCCAGTGCCATCTTCACAGACCGAGCGCAGGCTCGAAAAAGGCAGGCCATTTTCCGTGTTCTGCAATTCCATGATCCGCTTTCGCAGCCGGTTCAATCCGCCGCCGCCGGTGCCCGCCCAGAGATTACCCTCGCGATCTTCCGCGATGTTCAGGATATCGGGATACGAGGTCGGCACGGCGGCAACGTTGGTGCCCGTCACTTGAAACAATCCGCCGACCAGCGTGCCGAGCCATACGGCGCCGGCGCGATCTTCGTAAATGGCCGAAGGCACCATGCCCGGCGCCGTGGCGTTGAGGGTGGCGATTTTTTCCGGGGGTTTGCCGTCCTCGACTTTCAACAATTGCGCGCCGATCTCCGCCCAGATGCCGGTTCCGCGAGCGGCGGCCAGCCGCACGGCCCCTTCCGGCAAATCCGCGACGTGCTCAAAATGATCATTCCGGAACACGCTTAACTGCCCCGCCTTCGCCAGCCAGATCTGCCCTTGCGCATCGCTGGTCAGCGCGCACTGGCCGACGCCGGAAAGACCCGAGCTGGCGGTATAGCGGGTGACTTTTCCGGCGGCGATTCGGCAGGCGGACCCGTCCACGTAACCGACCCAGACCGCGCCATCGCGGGCTTGGGCCAGCGACCCGGGCCGGAAAGTCGGCAAGCCGTCCGCCGAACTGAAAACGTTCGTGCGCGTGGATGTCCTGGAAATGACGGTCCCGCCTTCCAGCGCCAGCCACAGCTCATTATCTGGCGTCAGCAGCATCAGGCGGATGAGCGGACGGGTGCGTCCGGATGGCATTGGCAGTTCCACTTCCCGGAACCGGACCCCATCGAAGAGTGCGAGTCCGCCTTGCGTGGCCACCCAAAGATAACCTTCAGCAGTCTGGGCGATGCCGGTCACATCGTTGTCCGGGAGGCCATCGTCCGACAGCCAGGCGCGCACAAACCACGGCGAGACCTCGGCCGCGAGCATGACGGGGGCGATGCTGCAAAGCACCGCCCACACGAGCAGATGGTAAAAACGGATTATGGACGGGGACACGCACTGACTTTAATCATTTCCCGAAGTTGGGCAAGCGGAGTCGATCTGCTGTCAGCCTGATAAAAAAGCCAGATTAGTTCTTCGGCGGCCACCTTTCCCTGCCCCTTCGCATCTTTGCTCGAAAAACTCTGCCGCCCTTGCAAGGCTTGAAACCATTTTGAACGATTCACGCAGCGCGATTTCCTGCGCTATCAATTTCCGTGTTTGTCATCCATTCGGTTTGAACCTCCTGACGCCGGCTGGAGCAACCCGCTTCATCGGTGTTGCCTCGTGGTTTGCCATTCGCGCCGGGTTTTCCAAATTTTGGCGAGCATACCTTTAAGCTATCATGAGGCAAGAAACATGATATTTCCGCCGGAGCGGAATCGCCGCTAACGTCTTCCCATATGAAGATTCTAAAATCAAATGAACGGGGCCACGCGAATCACGGGTGGCTGGACAGTTATCACACCTTCAGCTTCGCGGATTATTATAATCCGGACTGGATGGGTTATCGCAGCCTGCGCGTCATCAACGACGATCTCGTGATGCCGGGCATGGGTTTCGGCGCGCATCCGCACCGCGACATGGAGATCATCACCTACATCTTGAGCGGCAAACTCGAGCACAAGGATTCCATGGGCAACGGGCGTGTCATCAAGACGGGCGACGTTCAATACATGGCCGCCGGCAAGGGCGTCCAGCACAGCGAATTCAATCCCGCGAAGGATGAAGCCGTGCATCTGCTCCAGATCTGGATCCAGCCGGACACGAAGGGCGTGACACCGCGTTATGCGGAGAAGTCGTTCAAGGACGCCGCGCCCGGCACGTTGAATCTGGTGACGAGCAAGGCCGGACGCGATGGTTCCATCGCCATTCATCAGGACGCCGAGCTCTGGCTGGCCAAGCTCGCGCCGGAAAACCGGGTGGCGCATAAATTGAACGCCGGACGCCATGCGTGGGTCCACATCGCCGAGGGCGAAGTGAAAGTGAACGGCAAGACGCTGGTCGGCGGCGACGCGGCGGCGATTGACAATGAATCGAACATCGAACTGGTCGGCGTAAAACCGTCGCAGGTGCTGCTGTTCGATCTGAACTGACACGCAATGGTGGGTCGAGTCGCGCTGTGACCCGACGGCCAGCCGCAGCGCGGCTGGCCCCACCTTTAATTTCAAACTAAATCCTGAAACATGAAGCGCATTCTGCAAATCCTTGCCATGCTCATGCTGCTGGCCGCCGGCACAACCTGGCTGGTCACCGGTGCGAACCGGGGTTGGACCAAAACCAGCGTGGCCGTCAAAACGCTCGATCCCGTGACCGAGATCGAGGGCATCACCTATCAGAAGAAATTTCTGCCGGGCGTGGATTTCCTCGGCGCGGCCTTTGGCGGTGCCGCGCTGTTTGCGGGCGCGTCCTTTTTCTTTCGTAACAAGCAAAGACAAACAACCAGACAATAAATAAACCGGTGAGGCGAGGCCACTGACGAACCGCCGTTTCAAAATAAAACACGGCTCGCGAGGACGCTCGCCCCACCACAACAAAATAAATACAACATGAAACTGACACACATCATTCCACTCCTCACCCTGGCCACGGCGGTTTACGCCGCGCCGCAAACCTTCGACTTCAAAGATCCGAAGGGCGTCAACAACGCGGTCTTCAAACTCGATGCGCCGCTGGAATCCATCAACGGCAGCGCCAGCGGCATCAGTGGCACCGTTTCGTTCGACCCAGAAAATCCGTCGGCGACGGCTGGGAAGATCGTGGTCGCGAGCGATTCGTTGACCGTGCCGAACCCGATGCAGAAGGAACATCTCCACAGTGCCAACTGGCTGGACACGGCGAAGTATCCGGAGATCACCTTTGAAGCGAAGTCGCTCGCGAACGTGAAGACCGACGCCAACATCACCACGGCGGACGCCACCGGCACGTTCACCCTGCACGGCGTGTCGAAGGAACTCACGGTGCCAATCAAGCTCACCTTTCTCAAAGATAAATTGAGCGCCCGCGTGCCCAACTTGAAGGGCGACCTGCTGGTCATACGCGCCAACTTCGTCATCAACCGTGAAGACTTCAACATTCAGAAGGGTCAATACGAGGACAAGGTTTCGCCGACGATTGATTTGTCGTTGAGCATCGCCGGCGCGTCTCCGGCCAAATAATCCATTCATCCAAAAATCCATATATTAAAAAACACCATGCCAACTGTATCCATCATCTATTTCTCCGGCAGCGGCCACACAACCAAGCTCGCCGAAGCCGTCACCAAAGGCTCGGCGTCCGTGGCCGGCGTGAAGACCAACCTCATCGCCATCAGCGGCGACGACATCGTCAAGGGCCGTTACACCAACGACGCCGTGTTCGCGCAGCTTGACGCGAGCGATGCGATCATCTTCGGCAGCGCGACCTACATGGGCGGTCCGGCGGCGCAGTTCAAGGCGTTCGCCGATGCCACGGCGGGAAAATGGTTCACCTCGGCGTGGAAGGATAAAATCGCGGCGGGTTTCACCGTCTCGATGAGTCCCAGCGGCGACAAGCTCAGCACGCTGCATTACTTGTTCACGCTGGCGATGCAGCAGGGAATGATCTGGATCGGCCAGCCGGAGATGCCGTTGCAGCCGAATGGGGTGAACCGCCTCGGCAGCAACAGCGGGGTGATGGCTCAAGCTGGACAGGAATCACCGGATGTCGCGCCAAGCGAAGGCGACAAGCTCACCGGCGAAATCCTCGGCAAACGCGTGGCGGAATATGCCGTCAAATTGAAAAAGTAAAACCGGCCAAATTTGCAGAAGCGAAGGCTCCGTGAGCAATCACGGGGCCTCCTTCAATAATCCATCCAGGTCAAGCACACGGGTGAACATCGCGATGCTGCCGTCGGGTGAACGCGGCCATTTTTCCGGCGGGCGATCCCAGTAGAGTTCCACGCCGTTCTCGTCCGGGTCGCGCAGATACAACGCCTCGCTCACGCCGTGATCCGCCGCGCCATCCAGTTCGACGTTCGCCGCAACGAGACGGCGCAAGGCATCCGCCAGCGCGGCGCGCGTCGGATAAAGGATCGCCAGATGAAAAAGTCCCGTGCTGTGTGGCGGCGGCGGCGAACCGCCCGCGCTTTCCCACGTGTTCAGGCCGATATGATGATGAT
>TBL_comb47_HYPODRAFT_10003952_pt1 | contig 17270 bp, 15 predicted proteins | sample TroBogypolimnion_40_FD_10682 | JGI IMG/M metagenome (IMG submission 10682)
GCTGGCGATGTCCAAGGTTTCCTGGCCTGACTACTGACTTAGTGACAGGCAGCCTTGATGCTGCAATGAAAAACCTTAGTCAGGGGGTAAAACCACCCCCTACCCATTCAGAACAGCGACGGGGCCATCCGGAGACCCTGCTCAACATGGTCAAGGAGTTTGTCACCAGGGAATGGGAGGAGGTGGGAGATTCCGACTTCACGCTGGAGGACAAAATTGAACAGGTATTCCAGCAGTTGAAGGATAGTAAAGCGAAGGTGGTATTCGATCTTGCATCTGAAACAGGGAACATCGTGGTTTGCCGTTGATGTGACCGCGTTACCGAGTCGATATCGCCGTAATACGAAGCTGAGTGCCAGAGCACCCAGTTAGACCTTCTCAGTCTTCCATTTCTGTACTGCCTGGTTGTAGTCATCCTGCATCTCGTCCTGAAGCAGGGACCGCTGCGGCATTTCCATCTTGACAGCCAGTTCGGCCTCCGTTCTCTGCTTGGCGATTTCTGCCTGTGCCCTTTCTTCAGCAGCCTTCGCCGCTCCGCATAAATATGTGAGGAGCGATTGTATTCTGTCCAATCGGCTCAACAGCTCTGTTTTGAAGCTATCGTCGTCCATGATATGCTCCCGCCCAATAACAGTACCCTGACCGTGCACAGCTTCGGGCGCAATCGGTCTCCCCACAGTGCACGGTAAGATTATATCGCAGTACTGGAAAGGCTCCACCCTCGAATCCAAAGCTGTTAATGAGCGTCCTGTCCCATTCCCCGCTCCCCGGCGAACTCTCCGTCCCTACACGGATGGGGGAAGTTCGTAGGGTGGGCACCCCGTGCCCACCGAGGTCGCAGCAGGGATGCCGCGTGGGCACGGAGTGCCCACCCTACGATTTGCTCTGTCTGGTGCAGTTGTTGTTTGAATCTACTTCTTGATGTCAGAGAGTAACCTGCCGCCGACTCCGATGTTGTCCCGATCCAGCTCATTGATGAGCACCGTGAACTTCTCCTCGGGAATCCTGGTCGCGGAACTTGCGGCTTTGGTTACCGCCTGCACGAGTTCCGCTTTGATTTCGCGGTTAGCCAAGGTTCCCAGATCAATGGTGATAACTGGCATTCGATTTCTCCTCTTGGTGGCTGAGAGTAAAGGTGCGTGTCCTAATAGGTTTTGCTCCTCAGGGCAACGGGCGCCAGTAACTTTAGCAAATAAACAATCCCGACTCAACCATGAAAAGAAACTTACCTCTTCTGCTAACCCTTGATGAGGGTTCCTGAAAGCCTTCACGCTGCATTTAGGCGCTCATCGGGTTTTTATATGCTATACTCCCGGCTGTTTGATGAAGCCGGCTGGTAACATGCCGGAATTAAGCAGGGTAGGGGAGCATTGTGGAAATAAGGGAAGTCGATATACGTGTGGAATTTTACCGGGCCTCGGGACCGGGCGGGCAGCATCGCAACACGACGGATTCTGCCGTCCGTATCCGGCACCTGCCGACGGGTGTCGTGGCACAGGCAAGCGAGAGCCGCTCGCAGCTGCAAAACCGCGAAAAGGCAATGGAACGGCTGATTGAGACCTTGCGCAAAAGGGAGCAGAAGGCGAAGAAGAGGATCGCCACCAAGGTTCCGCGCGGGGCCAAGGAAAGGCGACTCACCGACAAGAAGGTCGTCTCGGTGCGTAAAAAGCTCCGCTCCACCCTGGAGTAGGAAGTCGAAAGGCGCCTCAGGGCCGGACGATACCCGGAACACCCCGCTTATTCCTGCCGCAGGCTACCCAGGCTACCATCCGAATCGGCGTAGAGCTCGGTCAGGACGGCGGAAAAGGCGACCGCTGCCGGCGAGAGTTCTCTACCCTTCCTTTTGGCGAGATAGAATTGACGCCTGATGTCGATGCCGGTGACGCTGAGCTGAAGCAGCGCACCCTGTGCCAGTTCCCTTTGCACCGAAAGGGCTGAGACGAAGGATACCCCAACCCCCGCGATTACCGCACGCTTTACCGCCTCGTTACTCCCGAGATACGCCGCCACCCGCATGCGGGCCGGGTCTATGCCAGCCTCCCAGAGCGCATCGGTATATGCCTTGCCGGTCCCGGAACCGGGCTCACGCAGCACAAATGGCTCAGCTAACAGTTCCTCCAGCCCGATCGAGCCTGCACCTTCCCAGCGATGCCCGGCAGGAGCGATGAGCACGAGATCGTCCTTGGCAAAAGGGGTGAATTCCAGGCCGTCGACAGCCGACCAGCCGCCTACCACGCCAAACTCTACCTCTTCCGCCAAAAGTTTATCCAGCACCTCGCGGCTGTCTCCCTGCACCTGGATCAGGGTGAGCCCCGGAAATTTGCTGATCAATCGGGGCAGGGCCGCCGGAATGATGTATTCCCCCGGGATTCCGCTCCCCGCGATGCGCAGCACGGCCTCCTCGACCCCTTTGAAGCGGTCCAGCGCCAACGGTATTTCCCTTGCATAGTCGACCAGGCGGCGCGCCCGCTCCAGCAGGAGCCTGCCACCCTCGGTGAGGAGAGCGCCCTTGCCGGTCCGGTCCAGGAGCTTCAAGCCGAACTCGCTTTCCAGGGCGGAGATGTGCTGGCTCACGGTGGATTGGGTGATGAAGGTTGCCTCAGCGCCCTTGGAGAAGCTGCCGCTCTCAGCTACGTTAATGAAAACCTCCAACTGCTTTAGATTCATTTCAGGCTCCCATTGCCATAAACGATGGAGTTGATTCATTTCATTGAATTTATCAATTTGACTATCCTATGTCAAATAACATATTAATACTTATCCCGTCCCCAGCAGGACTCCGCGCCGACTCACTACCACTTTGCTTATGGTCAGGTTGTATTGTTCAGACAGTTATCGCTGTCTAAGAGTCCCGCAGGGGCGGTGTTCGTGGCCGGTGCGTTTTAACACCTCAAGGGTCGCTCTTGCACCACTTCGTGGAGTAGGGATCACGGCCAAAATGACGCTCCGAATGAGATGACTGGTAAATAGGTGTGCGGGTAATGATATGTTTACCTGTGCGTCAAGAATGGCGGAAATCATATGCTGACAGTAGGTATTGACATAGGATCCACGGCAACAAAGGCGGTTCTCTTCGACGGGGAAGTGCGGGGCAGCGCCATGGTGCCGACGGGCTGGGACCCGAAGGAAGCGGGACTGACAGCCTTTCGCCAGGCGCTCGATCTTTCCGGTCTCGCCGAGGATTCCGTACGTTATATCGTCGGTACCGGGTACGGCAGGGTTTCACTCCCCATCTTCGACCGAAGGGTGACCGAGATCACCTGCCATGCGCGTGGCGCTTTCCATCTCTTCCCGGACACTCGTACGGTGGTCGATATCGGCGGTCAGGACAGCAAGGTCATCGCATTGAACGAGCAGGGGGGCGTGGCCGATTTCATCATGAATGACAAGTGCGCGGCCGGCACCGGCCGCTTTCTGCAAGTGATGGCCGGAGTGCTCGATGCCACACTGGACGAACTTGGGGCGATTGCAGTCGGGGCCGATCCGGTTCAGATCTCCAGCATGTGCACCGTCTTTGCCGAATCCGAGATCATCGGACTGCTGGCGCGCGGAGTCGCCAAGGGGCGCATCGCTGCCGGCATCTTCCAGGCGATCGCGCGCAGGATCCAGGGGCTGGCCGGACGGGTTCCGCTGAGCGACAAGGTCACCTTCAGCGGCGGCGTCGCGCTCAACCCGGAAATCTGCCGTACCATCGGCGCCGGACTTGGAGTTTCCTTGTTTCTGCCGAGCGAGCCGCAACTGGTGGGAGCGCTCGGAGCCGCACTGCTCGGATTTGAACGTTGAGTTTATTTGACAGGAGTGTACCGATGGAGTTGACCAAAGCAGCAACCTTTGCCGAGATCGCTACCCTTAGGGAGCGTAACGTCCTGGCGTTGAAGCAGGCCAAGGATCCGGGAAAGAAAGTGGTCGGCACCTATTGTCTCTACTCGCCGTCCGAACTGATCGTGGCCGCAGGCGCCATTCCCGTTTCATTATGTGGCACCAGCCAGAACCCGATTCCCGCCGCGGAAAAGGTGCTGCCGCGTGCCCTCTGCCCGCTGATCAAATCGAGCTACGGTTTTGCCATCACCGATACCTGCCCTTACTTCCATTTCGCCGACCTGCTCTTGGCTGAGACCACCTGCGACGGCAAAAAAAAGATGTACGAACTGCTGGGCGAGCTGAAACCCCTGCACCTGATGCAACTGCCGCAGGTGCAGGACGCCACGGCCCTGAACTACTGGCTGACGGAACTGCACCGCCTGATCGCGCGCCTGGAGGCGGAGTTCGATGTGGAGATTACCACTGCCAAGCTGTCCGAGGCGGTGCTGCTTTTGAACGAGGAGCGCCGCTCGCTGCAGGCCCTGCAGGACGTCTGCATGCGGCGCCCTGCGCCCATTAGCGGCATGGACCTGCTGACGGTGCTGCACAACCGCGGCTTCTCCGTTGACAAGCGCGAGGCGGTACAACTACTGGACCGGTTGACCAGTGAGCTCCTCGAGTTGAGCGACCAGGGCATTTCGCCCTTCAGTGCCAGCGCGCCGCGTATCCTGCTGACCGGAGTGCCGGTGGGGCTAGGTTCAGACAAGGTGGTACGGATCATCGAGGAGTGCGGCGCAAGCGTCGTCTGTTTCGAGAGTTGCGGAGGTTACAAGAAGGTCGATCCGGTTGAGGTGAGCTCTGATCCGCTGCGTGCCATCGCGGAGAAGTACCTGAGGATTCCCTGCTCCTGCATGTCACCCAATAACGGGCGTCTGGATCTCGTCACCCGGCTGGTTCAGGAATTCCAGGCCGATGGTGTCATAGACCTCACCTGGCAGGGGTGTCACACCTACAACATCGAGTCCTACTCACTGAAAAGGCATCTGCAGGCCGGAGCGAAGGTTCCCTTTATGCAGATAGAGACCGACTACTCGGAGTCAGACAGTGAGCAACTGAAGGTGAGGATTGAAGCATTCCTCGAGATGCTGCAAGTTAAGGCTCCGAAGTAAAGGCGTTTTATTGCTACTGACATTCACGCCATGGCAACTCCCTCACCCCAGCCCCTCTCCCGGAGGGCGAGGGGGCTAAACCTTTAATGCAAGCCGTTAGTGATGATCTCCCACCATAAGGTCTCTCCCCCTTCAAGGGGGAGGACAGGAAAATCCCCACCCCCAACCTCCCCTTGAAGGGGAGGGAGCGTTTTTGGCAGCGGACGATTGTTGCTAATCAGTCAATACAATGAGCAGCAAAAAGGAACGGACCATGAAAAGAATTCTCCTGTCGATTGTCGCACTGTCACTCGCCCTGGCGCCCGCAGCCTGGGCCAAAAGCCGCAGCGGAATCGTCACCGTCGAGGTAGATCTCTCCAAGCAGGAATCCGGCAAGGAAACCAAGCTCTGGATTCCCTATTCCGTATCGGACCGGTACCAGTCGGTAAGCGACGTAAAGATCAGCGGGGACTTCGCAACTTCCGCCGTCTACACCGACCAGGTAAACGGCACCCCGATCCTCTTCGCCCGCTGGGAAAAGGATGCGGTAAGCCGCAAACTGACCTATTCCTTTGCCGTGGAGCGGCAGGAAATCCAGATGAAAAACCTGCCGACCGTCGAGCCTGCCTGGAACAGCGCCGACTATGCGGAGTTTCTCAAGCCGACCTCCCTGGGGCCGATCGATGGCGAGGTGAAAAAAATCTCCGATTCCATTACCAAGGGGAAAAAGACCGTGCTGGCGAAAGCCAAGGCGATCTACGATTGGACCTGCGAAAACACCTATCGCGATCCCGACACCCGCGGCTGCGGCAAGGGCGACGTCTGCGAACTGTTGAAGAAGCCCGGCGGCAAATGCACCGATATCTCCTCCGTGTACATCGCGCTGGCCCGCGCGGCTGGTGTGCCGGCGCGAGAAGTGTTCGGCGTGCGGCTCGGGAAGAAGGCTGAGGAGGACGTCACCACCTGGCAGCACTGCTGGGTCGAATTCTTTCTCCCCGGCTACGGCTGGGTCCCGGTCGATCCCGCCGACGTCAGAAAGGCGATGCTGCTTGAGAAGCTGGAACTGAAGGACGCCAAGACTGTCGGCTACCGTGACTACTTCTGGGGTGGTATCGACGCTTACCGTTTCAAGGTTGCCGCCGGTCGTGATCTGGTCCTGAACCCGCAGCAGTCGGGGGCTCCCCTGAACACCTTCGGTTATCCCTACGCCGAAATCGGCGGCCGGGTTCTCGACTTCTACGAGCCGAAGAGTTTCAGCTACCGGATACTTTTCAAAGAGAAGTAGCCACAGCGACGGCACCAACCGACATTTTACCGTGAAACAAGCTAAGGCCGCGCCATCTAATTTGGCGCGGCCTTACTTGTTCCACAGGACCGATTTGGTCTTGTGCCGTGGTGAGGATTACGGTATCTTAGCCCTGTTTTGCCGTGATCATATATTAAGGAGGAATGCTTGAAGTTTCGCACCATTATCGTCACAATCGCCCTTTCGGCGGCTCATATGCACTCCCTCGCAATCGCTCAGGATGTACCGTCCGCGCCCGCACAGGCCAATCCGCTTGCCGGCCCGCTTCACCCTGTCGCTGCTCCGGGGGCTGCACCGGTTGCTACACCGGCTGCTAAACCCGCTGCTGTTTCGGTTGCTGCGCCGATTGCCGTTACGGTTGCTGCGTCGGTTGCTTCAACCGTTGCTGCTCCGGTTGCGGTACCGGTTGCGGTACCGGTACAGCTTTCCGCCGTGGTTCCCCCGGACAGACCTGTGGAGGCCGCCGTTGTCGCCCTTGCCAAAGAGAATGCGCTGTTGCAGGAAAAGCTCAAGGCCCTGGAAGGATGCAGCATAAGTTCCACCGCCCTGGCCGCCAAGAACTGCCGACGGCTGAAGGATGTCGCCGCCGACGTCCGGATACAGCGCCAGGGGATGGCCGATTTCGAAGGGTATGTGAGGTGGATGTCCGCCAATATCGCGGGGTATTCCAAATACATTTCAGCGGGGTCTGTCGCAGCCGGGTTCGCCAAGGTGCTGCCGATCCCCTACGCGGGCCAGGCCTCCCTGTTCACCAAGTTCGTATCCAGCGCCGCGCTTTCCCTCAGTGCCGCGTCGGTCTCCATCAACAGGTACTTGGCGACATCTCAGCAGTTCCTGGTCCGGGCTGACGATCTCGATCCCGCCCAGGGGGTGACCACTCAGGAAGTGTCGGAGCTGGTCCGTTTCGCCGACCAGGACCTCCTCAAGGGGATGATCGACGTGCAGGAGCATCTCACCAGCACCGCCGAGCTTTCTGCTTCGTCACTTTCCTTCCTGGAGAGCCTGAACCATTACATGGGCTCCACCGACGAATACTGGATGAAGACCAAGTCCCTGCTGAAGAGCGATGACAAGAAAGATAAGAGCTATCTTTCCGAGAGCACCACATCTCTCAGGAACAGGGCGGCCGCCTTCAACGGCAAGTTCAAGCTTTTCGCTGAGACCGTGAAAAAAGACGCGCCATTGATCAAGTCGCTGGTGGCCTATGACGATCTGATCCGTGAACTGGACCCCAAATTTGCCAAGGCGAAGTGAATGGATGCCAGGAATGAATGTTTTCCCCCCTGCTTTCGCAGGGGGGATCCAGTCTTAACGACTCTCTAGAAGGAGTGTCCCGTGGAACTTGATGCCGAACTTGTCAGTCAGTTGAAAAGGGTGCTTGAAGCCGCCGAATTCCTGCTCCCGAAGCCGGTCCCCGGCATCGACTGGAGTGTGAGCCACGCCGCCAACTGGAAACGCCGCTCCTTTTCCGGATGCCTGGAGCCGATCGACAGCATCGAGGGAATCCGCCTCGACGACCTGCTCGGCATCGAAAAGCAAAAAAAGGTCGTCGAGGAGAACACCAGGCAGTTCCTGGCGGGACTTCCCGCCAACAACGCGCTGCTCTGGGGCACCCGCGGCACCGGCAAGTCTTCGCTGGTGCGGGCCCTGCTCAGGCGTTACGCCGCCGAAGGGCTCCGGGTCATCCAGGTTGACAAGGACGACCTGATCCACCTGCCCGACATCGTGGACCGTTTGAAGGATGAGCCCTACCGCTTCATCATCTTCTCGGATGACGTTTCCTTCGAGGTGGGGGAGTCGAGTTACAAGATGCTGAAGAGCGCACTGGACGGCTCGGTATATGCGCCGCCCGAAAATATGCTGATCTACGTCACCTCCAACAGGCGTCATCTCATTCCGGAATACGAGAGCGACAACAAGGGCGCCATGCTGGTCGAAGGTGAGATCCATCACGGCGAGTCGGTGGAGGAAAAAATTTCGCTCTCCGGCAGGTTCGGCATCTGGGTTTCCTTCCATCCGTTCAGCCAGGACCAGTATCTCGAAGTGGTGCGCCAGTGGGTCGGCAAGCTCGCCGAACGCTGCTCCGCCGAGGTCCCTTGGGATTCCGCCTGCGAGAACGCAGCCATCCTCTGGTCGCAGAAAAAGGGGGACCGCAGCGGCCGCATCGCCAATCAATTTGCCAATAACTGGGTAGGGCAGTATTTGTTAAGCAAAAGGCGTGATGTGTGATGTGTGATGTGTGATGTGTCGCGCTTCGACTCCGCTCAGCGAACGCCCGCTCCCTGAGCGGAGCCGAAGGGTGGTCCCTCTAGCTACTTCCTGCCGCCGGCCATCCTCTTGCTCTCGGGCAGGCGCCTGAGCAGATACATGAAGACCGGCCCCGCAACCCCGCCTAACCCCGCCGTCGCGAACGCTATCCCCCAGTCCACCGAAAAATTGCCCCAGGGCCGCATGTTGTGGGTGAGATCCAGCGCCCAGCCGAATACGGTCGGCGAGACCATGGCCAGGGAATAGCCGATCAGGGACTGCATCCCCATGGCGGCCCCGAGGTAGGCGGGGCTCACCAACTCCGTGAGACCGGTGGAGAAGACCGGCGACTCGGCGGAGACCAAAAACCCGTAGACCAGGCCAAACCCCAGGGAATAGGCCGGGTGGCAGTTGATCAGCCAGCCGAAACCAAAGGAGCAGCAGGCGGAGCCGGCCATGACGATGGAGATGGTCCGGGTTCTCCCCAGCCGGTCGGAGAGCGATCCGGTGAGCGCGGTGGAGAGGGCGCCGACCCCGATTACCAGTGCAGCGGCGGTCGCGGCCCAACCGGGAGCCACCCCGCGGGCGACGCCGTGCGCTACCAGGGAGGCCGTGAAGAAGGGCGCGATCCAGCCGCGCATGCCGTACATCTCCCACATGTGGCTGGCATAGCCGAGGATCATCAAAAGCGCGGAGCGGTTGCCCAGGGTCTCGGCGGCGAGGCCTTTCCTGGCCTCGGTACGGGGGTGGACGGTGGGACGGTAGCCACGGAACACCAGCAGGGAGAGGGCGGTCCCCAGGTAGACGCAGACCGAACCGGCCAGAAAGGCGCTGCGCCAGCTGAAGATGGAGGAGAGCCAACCGGTGAGCGCCAGGGAAAGTGAGGCGCCCAGCATCAGGGAGCCGACGTAGATGCCGATGGCCCGCCCCCGTTCCTTGGCCGCGAAGCGCTCGGCGACCAGCTTGATGCCCGGCATGTAGGTGCCTCCCATGCCGATTCCGGTGAGGGCTCTCAGGATCATGGCGCTGGTGTAGTCGTGGGCGTAGAGGGCGAAGAGCAGGTTGGCGGTCGCCGACCAGAGCGCGGAGGCGATAAAGATGTTGCGGGTGTTGAGCCGGTCCGTGAGGGCGCTCAGTATGACGCCGGAGAGGATGTAGCCCAATTGGTAGACGGAGAGGATAGAACCCGCCATGGTGTTGCTCATGCCCCACTCGTCCTTTAACTGGGGCAGGACCGCCGAGTAGTTGATGAACACCATCATGATGAAGAGCTGCACCAGACAGAGCGTGAGGAGCCAGCGGGTTTTCTCGGACATGCGGCGGGAACTCCCAGTTCTGGAAAAGGGGCATGCGACTGCAGGCAGAGCTGAGGGCGGCTCTTAATGCATGCCTGCAATTGTGGAAGGAGGCAAGATATCGTCCGATATCTTGCCTCCCGTTGCTGAATCAAGTCGTTTGCTTGGTTGGGTGTCTCTTTTCTGCCTGGTCAACGGAAGGGGACAGTCCCCCTCTCTCCTTGTCCCCCTCTCTCTAAGCGGAAAACGAGTTAGAACTTGTAGCCTAAACTAAGCGCCAGCAAATGGGCATCGCTCTTGTAAGTCCCGTTGGCGCTGACAGGGCCGGGAAGGCCTGCGCTGGCGAGGTTATCCTTCTTGGTCCTGTCTTCATACAGCTGATAGGCGTAAGAAAAGGCGATCTTGAAGCGTTGGAATTCCGCATCGGTACCAATGCAGAAAACATGGGTGGCGGCGTCGGGGATCGACGGGTCAAACGTGCTGTCGGGAACGGAGCTTTCGCCGTAGACATACCCGGCCAGGAGCGCGAGGTTGTCATTGAGCTGGTATCTGCCCCCCAGGTTGAGACCCCAGCTGTCGTGCCAGTTCCTCGCGGTGGCCGGAAGTGCGGTGTTATTGTCGAGCGACAATTGCAGCTCTTTGAATGCCGACCAGCCTTCCCACCTGACGCCCGCCTCGACGGTCAGCGGGGCGGTCACGTGGTAGGCGAGACCGGCTGTCGCCTGCTGCGGCAGCCTGATGCTTGTTTTTCCATGGGAGTCCAGCGGGGCAAACAGGGCGCCTACCGGAGGTGTCGGAAAGGCAAAGGTCGGCGAGGTGCTGGAACTGCCGTCGACGTCGACATGGACGGAGCTTCTGTAGGAGGCTCCTAAGGTGATGTCTTTGTTGAGGTCGTAGGCCGCAGCCACGTTGAAACCTACCCCGGTCCCGTCACCCTTGAACTTCTGCCCGGTTTCAGAGGCCGGCCCAGCGAGTCCGAATGCTCCGGCAGGAATTTTCCGCTCCAAGGTGGCGTCGACCAGGATCACGTCCAGCCCGACGGCAATGGCGAGCGAGGGAATGACCCGGTACGACACGACCGGGTTGAAGTTGAACGTGGTCAGTTCCGATTTGGTTGCAATATATCTCCCCTCCCAGTTTGCGTTCCATTCGGTGCCGAGGCCAAACGGGTTGAATACGCCCAGGCCCGCGCTCAGGCTGTCGCTGAACTTGTGGGTGACATAGAATGTGCTCGGGAAAAATGTGGAGTCGTTGGAGGTCGATTGCCCCGCCGGGTCGCTCTGGAACTCGCGCGAGACGAGCAGGGCGGTGGTTCCGAGTTCGACCTGCGTTCCGTCCAGTTTGTTCATCAGGGCGGGATTGTAAAAGATCGTGCTCGGGCTCTGTGAATGCGCGGTGACTGCGTTGCCCTGGCCCAATGCGGCAGCCCCATGGGTGAATACCGCGTACCCCGCGGCGTGTGCGCTCGACAGAGCGCCCAGCGAGATCATCGGTGCCAGCAACGCCGTCAGCAAGCCCTTTCTGTAATTCATAACCACCCCCCTTAAATTTAAAGTAGCAGGACCAAAAGATTCATTACACTAAATGATCAACCATACTCTGTACTGCATCCCTATCTAGGAACATCTGAAATTTATAAGTCGAAATCCGGTGCCTGATAGGTCAGTCCTCACCTGGACATCGCGGGAAATATGCGCTGCAGCACCGGTTGTCGAGAGTGAGAGTGGTTAACTCCCGGCGAAATACATACCACAGGAAAGCTTTGCTGTAAAGTCCGGCCAATCCGTACTCAGAGGAAAAATACTCTGACTTGTGACAACGCAGGGCAAAGACATCATTGCCTAAAATCCGAATCTGTGTTAAGTATTAGGCGACATTTTTTTAAACAGTCTAATGGAGTTCTAGGGATATGCAGTCTTATAATTATTTAATGGAAAACTCCGAAGAATCAAAGAGACTGGTGATCAAAACGGGCAGCGACGCTCTGACCCAGCAGGCACTGTGGGCCGGCATATCCCCCGGAATGCGGGTGGTCGACGTCGGCTGCGGCCCGGGAAAGACGACGCAAATGCTCAACGAGCTGGTGCAGCCGGCGGGGAGTGCCCTGGGCATCGACCTGTCGGAGGAGCGGGCCAGCTTCGCGCAACAGCATTACGGCGGCGACTCCGTCAGTTTCGTGCGCCGCGATCTGCTGCAGCCGCTGGGCGACCTCGGCCAGTTCGACTTCGCCTGGGTCAGGTTCCTGCTGGAATACCACCTCTCCGACAGCTTCGAGCTGGTGCAGAACGTCTCCAGCATCATCAAGCCCGGCGGGACGCTCTGCCTGATCGACCTGGACTACAACTGCCTGAGCCATTTCGGACATTCGGCGCGCATGGAGCGGGCCCTGTCCGCCATTATCAAGAACGTCGAGGAAAAGGAAAACTTCGATCCCTATGTCGGGCGCAAGCTCTACTCCTTTCTCTACGATCTGGGCTACCAGGACATAGACGTGAAGATCGAGGCGCACCACCAGATCTTCGGGGAGCTGAAGGAAACCGACGACTTCAACTGGACCAAGAAGGTGGAGGTCGCCGCGCGGCACTACCGGTTCGGCGAGTACGAAGGGGGCTTCGACGAGTTCCTGGAGGAGTTCCGCACCTTCTTCGCCAGCCCGCGCCGTTTCACCTACACCCCGCTCATCTCCTGCCGGGGCCGCAAGCCGCTGCGCTAGGTACCAGCCGGTCTATCCCTGCAACTGCACTTCTTCGGCCGCCGCGCGCTTGCGGCAGGTGATCAGCGCCTCCACGATCTTCTTGTCGAAGTGGCTGCCGGCGCCGTCCTTCAGCAGGCGGAACGCCTCTTCGACCGGCATGGGGTCGCGGTAGTGGCGCAGCGAGGTGACCGCCTCGAAGAAGTCGGCGACGGCAATGATCTTCGCCCCGAGCGGTATGTCCTTCCCCTTGAGCCCCTTCGGGTAGCCGGTTCCGTCGATCTTCTCGTGATGGCAGCCGGCGATCTCCGGCACCTGCTGATAAATCCCCTCGAAATTCACCTGCTCCAGTATGTCCCGGGTCTTGTAGCAGTGCGTCTTGACGACCTCGTACTCCATCTCGGAGAGCCGGCCGTTTTTCTTCAGGATGGCGTCGGGCACCCCGATCTTGCCGTAGTCGTGCAGCAGCGCCGCCACCCGGATCATTTCGCTTTCGGAGGCGCCCAGCCCCAGCTGGTTGCAGATCTCCACCGAGTACTGGGTGACTTTCTCCGAATGGCCCGCGGTCAAAGGGTCCCGGGCGTCGATGGAGGCGGCCATGACCTTGAGAAAGGAGCTGAACTGGCTGAACTTCGCCTCCAGCAGGTTTGCGTTGTGGATGCTGATCCCGATGACCGGGGCGATCCCCATCAGGAGGCTGATGTCGGTCTGCAGCAGCGGCCGCTTGGACTTCAGGTTGTCGACGGCCAGGATTCCCACCGACTCTCCCTCGCAGATGATCGGGCAGCAGATGAAGGACTGCGCACCCAGCTTCTTGGCGAACTCCATGCTTCTCAGCGACAGGTGGCCGTCCAGGTTGTTGATGTCGTTAACCAGGAACGGCTTCTGCTCGCGCATGGAGACGACGAACACCCCCTGGGACTCCGGCTTGTTCAGATGGAAGGTCGTCTTGGTCAGGTTGACCACCTGCTCGTCGGGGTAGCCGAAGCCGGCGCGGAACTCGAGCTTGGTCCTGCTCTGGTTCGCCAGCAGGATCAGGCCCCGGTCGTAATCGAGGCGCTTTTCCAGCACCAGGACCACGCTCGCCAGGATGTCGTTGATCTTGGTCTGGCGGCTGATCGCCTGGCCGATCTCGTTGGTGACCAGCGCGTTGTTGTAGTTCAGGTTGATCTGGTCCAGGAGCTTGTCGCTGGTCCCCTTGAAATTGTCCAGCCGTTCCTGCAGGGCCAGCTTTTCCCGGTAAAGCCGGAACATGATAAAGAGCAGCACGACGGCAACCGAGATCGGCACGAGCGCCTCCAGCGCGACCGTTGTCCCGAAAACCAGGGCGATGGCGATCAGCACCGCGGCAAGCGCCCCCAGGGCGTTTCTGATGTCCTGCCAACCCGAGATGTGGGGCTTGTCCCAGGAGACGACGTAGCGGCAGACCTTGCCCCCCTTGAAGATGCACTCCGGGTGATCGATGTGCGGGATCTGGTTTTGGAACATCATCCCGACCGCCTCGAAGAGGCCGGTGCGGTTCTCGCACTGGAAGGGGCGCTCCTGGACTCCCGGCTGCGGCGTGGCGGTGATCTCTATTTTGTAGGGGGAAATTTTTCTGGATTCACAGGTGGAGGAGCGCGTGAAGTTGGTGGAGGCCTTGTTGATCAGCTCGTACACCTTGGCCGGCCCGACCATTCCCAGGATGTACTGGCGCATGACGCCTCCGGCGTCCGGGGACGCCGCGTAACGCCCGGCCTCGCGGGCGATCTCCGGGTTGCCGGTCACCCGGCTCGCCCTCTCGTGGAAGATGTTCACCTGGGTCTGGGTAAACCAGTGCCCCTGGTCCTCGACCTCGTAGGGGCGCATCTCCGCAAGTTCCAGCAACTCCGTGATGTTCACGAAGGGATACCTGCTCTTGATGAGCTTGATGTAGGTATCGATGATTCTGCTGTTGTAGAGCGGTTTTTCTTCTGCCCGTGAGTCCATTGCCCTTCCTGAATTGAGCTGGGTGCTCAGAATTTCAATATTTTCAGCAGACGGTCCTGGTAGGCCCAGCAGACATCCGTGTGCAGCATGTTCATGACCCACAGCGTGTAGGTCCTTTCGTAGGATATCTGCTGGCTCTCAGCGTAGCTGAGCGGGAAGATGAGGACCGGCATGGACTCCTGGGCGAAACGGATCAGCAAGATGGAGAGGGCGAGGCTCAGGGTGTCGCGGCTCAGTTCCTCGCCGTCCAGCACGAAGACGTTGATGCAGTTGGTGAGGTCCGACATGTTGAGCCCGATGTCGGAGAAGTTGATCATGAACACGGCGACCAGGCTGCCGTTCAGCTTCAGGGAGAAGAGGTGGCGCTCCCTTTTGAAGCCGATCTCCCGGTACTCCCGGGCGATCTCGCCGCCGTCCAGCATGCTCGACTCCAGGTCGAAGGCGTCGATCATCAGGCCGCCGGAGATGTCCTCGTAGAAGCTCTCCAGTTCCTGCAGGTCGCTCTTGACGGTCTCGGTCAGCCCCCAGGCGTTGGACATGCGTTGCAGGCTGTTGAACTCCCGGTGCACGTGCAGGTAGGCCATCTCGTCCAGGGAGCTCGCCTTGGGGTTCTTCAGGTGCCGGGCGCCGCCGCCGAAGACCCGGTGCGGGAACTTGTTCTCGGGGCGGTAGTAGCAGAAGAAGTGGTTCATGTGCATGGAGTAGAGCCGGTGGGAATCGTTCATGAACCGGCTCATCTGGTTCAGGACCACCAGGCCGGCCCGGTGGGACTCCACCTTGGAGGCGGCGTGGTGGTGCACCAGCCACGAGTTTTCGTAGAAGCGGACCGTCGACATGTGGCCCGCGATGGCGCCGCGTTCCTGAAAGATGAAGTGGCGCGCTATGCGCGGGTTCTGGGTGTAGAGCTTCTCGTAGAGGTCGCGGTAGCGGTCCTTGTTCGCCTTGATGTGGCCGTATTTCTCCGGGTAGATGAAGCCGGTCTCGAAGAAGAACTGCCAGAGCTGGTCCATGTCGACCTTGTTGCAGATGTAGGAGTCGCGCTCGTTGACCTGGTAGATGAGGGCCAAAAGCCTCACGTGGTCCTGCACGTCCATGTCGAGGATGGTCAGGCCGCAGCGCACCGAGTTCTGGTGCTCCTGGGGCGCCTGCCGGTACACCACCTGCACCTGGCAGCTGGAGGAAAAGCTGTTGGCGAAGTTGAGGTGGACGCAGTCGATCATCATGCCCGGCAGCAGCACCGAGTTGCTGGCATCCTCCTCCACGGAGAAGCCGCCGCCCGACAGGTCGATGACCTTCAGGTCCACCTGCTTGCCGGTGAGCGGGTGCCGGAACATGATGTTGGGGGAGGGGACCAGCTCCTGCCGGGTGCTGCGGTAGGTCTTCGGCTTGAAGCGCGGCTTCTGCAGGCTGATCGGCTCCAGCACGAAGGTCCTGAGCTTTTGCCCGGAGCTCTGCTTCAGGATGCGGCATTCCCCGGAATAGTGGGCGCCCGTCTCGTTGGAGAAGATCACGTTCACCGGAAGGTCCGGGTCCACCCATTGGTAGTTCTGGGGCGGCTTGGCGAGTACCTCGACGCGGAAGGAGACGGCGTTGAAGTCGAGCAGCGTCCCGTCGAAGAGCGCGCTGTTCTGCATGATCTGGGCGGCCACCCCTTCGCAAAGGTGCCGGCGCACCTTGCGGTAGCACACCTCGCGGCTGGATTCGGGCAGGCGGAAGCTGATGCCGCGCTCGGTCAGCTCCAGCATGGCGGGCGCCACCACCACCAGCTTGTAGCCGTCGATGACGAAGATGCTGTCAAACTTGGTGGATTTGACCTTTTGCTGTACTTCGGAGGGGTCGACCCAAGTGCATTCCAGCAGGTCGTCCTGGCAGGGGAGCGGCTTGGCTTCCAGTGACACCGTCCGGCTGTATTTGGTGTGCTTGAAGTTGACCAGCAGCGAGCCGTCCTGGAAATTGAGGTAGTTCAAGCGGTTGATCAGCTTGTCCCGGTGGATCTCCTTCTCATTGTCATGGGGGAACTCAATGGTAGAACCGGGACGGATGAATTGCAGGATTTTGCGAGCGCTTTCCATGTTCTGATCCTCGAGTGATTCTGCCAATGCTACTCGACGCACGTAATTGAATTAAATGTTGCCTCGATTACATGAATCATGTCGTGCCACGAGAACGGCTGTCAGAAAAAATCGCCAACCAGTAGTAACACAAAAACAGAAATTTTTCATCACAAATAAATGATCAGGCTCTCAGGTTTAAATACCCCCCATGTTGCCTTGCTTATGGGTCAGAAATTAGCAATGTCATCTATAAAAACTTCTGCTAAGGGAATTTAAATATGAACTATTAAAATTAATAAAAAATAATGTATGCGGCTGACACGGTTGTCTGTGTGAAGGCGGGAGTGACTGCGTATGGGACGCAGGAGCGTCCCTGGATGCATTCCCACGCAGGAGCGTGGGAACGATCTGACCTTTTTCGGAGGGTGAGGGGAGCTTTCGAAGGTCTTCTCCCCTCCCGACCTCCCCCCACCGGGAGGAGGAGAGTGGGGAATCAGATTGAAGGAGCAAGAGCAGCGCGTAGGGTGGGCACCCCGTGCCCACGCGGCTGGAATGCGGACGCCAGTCACAAGGGGAATAGGGGGCGCGCTTAGCCCTTGTAGCGCAGCGACTCGGTTGCTTCCAGATAGGAATTGAAGTCGAAAGTCCTGGTTGCGGGCGGCGCCGGCGCGGTCTGCGGGGCGGAAACGGTCGGAGCGGGTGCGGTCGGTGCTGAAGCGGCGGACGCGGGTGCGGTCGGTGCGGTCGGGGAGGGTGTAA
>TBL_comb47_HYPODRAFT_10003953_pt1 | contig 17269 bp, 9 predicted proteins | sample TroBogypolimnion_40_FD_10682 | JGI IMG/M metagenome (IMG submission 10682)
TAACATACGGCCCGCCGGATGGGTGTGCGAGGCGTTGACCAGGACATTGCAGCCGGGAATCTTCAGTTCATTCTCAAGCCGCTCCCGCAAATTCGGCAGAAAATCTTCGCCCACATCCGGCAGCATTCCCTGACTGATCTTTCTGCCCCCTATCGCCGTAACATCCATGGTAATAATAACCACCTGGGTTTTGCCGTCGTCCAGCACCAGTGCCTTGGCGTACAATGGATCATTGACCATAACACCAATATCACAATTAGTAATATCGCTCTTTGCGACTCCGGCACGTAGATAGTTATGACCATCATCGGTTCTGGCAGATGGAATTTTTATCTTATTAAAATTACTCATATACAATCTCCTATTCCTCTTGCCTTTCTCCAAGCACAAGAGTTACTCCGTGTTTGCGTTTTGTCAATTCAGGTATTTGAAACAGTGCACTCATGTCAGTTTCCCCCAAATAGCAGAATCTGAGATCATTGTTCAGAATATGCTGGGGCGACTGAACATTGCCTTTCACATCTCTTACACACACCGGAACATAGCAGGCTTCAGGCGAGACTACTTCAAAATAAGCTATTCCCATCCCTCCATATAGCCATGATTCAATTTTAATAGCCATGGGGCGTTTATTCGTATAATAAGGAAATTTATAAATGAAATAGGCATCGTTCAACTCGTAATTTTTGAATATGCCCTCCGCAACTTTCTCCGTACTCCCGTCCTCAAACTCGATATGGAACGCACATTTCTGGGCATTGTACATGTCCGGAAGGAAAAATTTAACTCTGAGCACGCCTGCTGCTTTTAAGGATGACTCTGAAAGTTCTAATATTTTGTTTTTGAATTCAAAAAATCTTTTTTCTGTTTTTGCGGAAGATATCCCCTTCCTGAACCGCTTCCACTGATCGAGTTTCTTTTTGATAAATTCGTCTATCATTTCCGCCGCCTCAGAGGTGATCTTCTTTCTCTTTGCCATATCGGGACATTTCTCGCCAAAAGAATAAAGCTCCTCAACGACAGCTCTCAGCTTGAACATTATTTTCTTCCATTCTAGGGATACAAGGATGTCTTCAATCATATTCCTCGCACCATCGTTTCTGCTCTTGTCCAGATATAAGTTAAAGATATCATGCAGTGTTTCAGAGGAACTTTTAATGACGGCTTCGAACTCCGTTAAGGGGCCGGCAAGATAACTTAACGGAGACAATCGTATTGGATGCGTCCCTTTTATCTCGTAATTGCTTCTCAAGGCATGTAGAAAAAGCTTGTCTTCGCATCCAAATATCTCTTTCATCGCATCATTAAAACTGATGTCTTTCCCGGACCAAAGGCCTCCGGAGTAATGCACAAGCGGCATCACTTCGTGCATAAAGTTCAATGATTTCTCCCATACAGTCAAAAGGCCACCGAGCGGTTTGCGCTTTAAAGCGTAATCGGTAAAACTTTCAATATTGGCGACATAATATGTTGACGGAGCAAAAATATATCTGAATCCCATTTTTTCGTATTTAGCAAGTAGGTCTTCCTCAAGCCTGGACTTGAAATGCGCTTTGGGCAAATCAACACACCTATCATAGTTCCAGCAGCATAGAATGATATCACACGGAATTTTCTCCAGTGCGAGAGGATAAGATTCGAATAGGTCGTCCCAGACTATCATCTCCTTCTTAAGTTCATTTTTGGCAAAATCATATACCCCGGTGATATACTTCGCAAAAATATCCCCGGTGCTTTCCCCGTTATGTACCCTGTCGCGGCAAAGCGAACAGCATCCAAAATCCCATACCTCGTCGCATCCCGCGTGAAGATATTTAGAGGTAAAAATTGCAGCAATTTCCAAAAGGTAGTTTTTAATGAAATCAAACGTTTCCGGCAATGATGGGCAGAATACGTGATTTATCGTCTCCTCTAAAGTGCTTTTCGCATCTCCTCTTATCTCGGACAGATGCTTCATTTCATTGTGTTTCAGGAAAAGCTCGGCATGGCTTAGCACTGATACCACGGGGATTACATCAATGTTCTTTCTTGAAGCATAAGAAACAACATCCTTCATTTCTTCCGGCGTATAATATTCACCCTCTACAGGATAGGGAAATGATTTTGTCTTTATTCTGCCTTCAAGGTAAAGGACAAGCGTGTTGTACCCTGATTTCTCTATAAAGTCAATGAATCCAAAGATGAAATCCAATGTCTCCATCTGCCTGGCCAAATCCAATTGGACACCTCTGAATTGAAAAGCCCTCATATTTTCCATTTATAATCTCCTTGACCGTATTTTTATATGATTTGTGTGTTTCGTGGTTTATACTTTTTCTATCAACATTCTATTTTCACAGCCATCCCATAGGATGTTAAAATTTTACCTGACGGCGCAATAAAAGCTACCGAATTATATATCCTGCCGTTTTCCAAGAGTTTGACGGAACCGGCTACATGGCACTTTTCAGAACTGGAAAAATCCATGTAAAGGCCGAGAAGCGAGCCTGGTTTAGTGAGTTCCTCCGCATCCTCCAATTTCTGCGCCACCGCCTCGATCCCCTCGGACAACACAACAAGATTCAACCCATAGCCCTTCAGTTCGTCCAGCTTCCTTTTTGCCTCCTTTAAGACCTGCTCCCTAGCTCAAAGTTGATCTCGAAGATGCTCCTGATCATACAATTCCGATGCGATTTTTACGTATTTTGACATATATCCCTCATTTGATAATTACCTGCTCCTGCTTTTTTCATCCGGTTTCAGCTTCGCTTTTCCCTTCACTAATTTATTAATGTTATTTTCAAGTCAGGCTCATGCGAATAGGTCAATATGTTCAATCCGTCGCGTTGAAATGAAATGCGTTCATTATCTCCGATTCTTGCAGTAACAGGTTCCGCAAATGCGATTTCCCCTTTAGTTCCCTGAAAGCCGGAAACCTTAAATGTTGAACGTGTCCGATCAAGCGGAGTAATCTCACTTGTCGTATAAATTATCCTGTTACTGGCACATGGTGTGTTCATAATCAGCATGCGCCCTTCCAGCGGTTGCAATTCCAACTCGAATTCAGGCAGATCTTTCACCTTGATGGTTGAACTGCCAAACCTTCCTTCTATGTTTGTTGCTGTCAGAAGATTAAAATCAGCACCCTGCCTCAAAACTGCGTTATAATAGTCGCCTCGAACATTGACCGAGGGGTTTATTCCACAGTGTTTTCTAAATATCATATCCCAGAAATTCAGAGTTCCCTTAGATGTGTAGGTGGCTTCAAATCCGACGATAACAGCTAATCCATTACCCGCCTGAACACAACGGGCCAGAGGCTTATTCTGCCATGTAGCAAGAACCGTATTGTCTTTATTAATCGGATAATGGAAAAGCCATGAATGGGAGCCAAATTTGCCAACACCTTCAGTCTCGATGATTCTACAACCATAATCCAATGGAACGCCTCCTGCGGGTCTGATCAATTCCGGCTCTCCGGCTCCCAGCATTTTCATCAGACGAAGATCTGGATGTCCATCCAAGTTAAACATAGGTATCGCGGGGGTAAAAATACAGGTTCCTCCTAATTCAAGATGCTGTATTAAATAGTCTATCGCCTGTTTTTCAAGACAACCGGTATTGGGAACTGCTAAAACACCTTCTCCGGCACATTTTTTAGGGTTCATCAGATCGCTGACTTCAATTGCCAAATTGAGGCGTGAAGACAACAGGATAACCTCCTTGAATTTACGCCAGATTCCGCTTTCAGGCATGACGGTCTGCTTCGACACACCCTCATAGCCGTCGGTCCAATCGTGCCCGAATGCAGCCTGTCCGAGATCTATTCCAGGCTCCACATCGAATTTCCCGCCGCCGGTATTCAAGGCTCCTGCGGGATCTTTTCCTGCCCTACGAGTCAACTGAGGCGCGCCAAGAAAGTCGAGATATCGCATCCCGGCGGTATAAGCCACCACTAATTCAGGCTTGACGGTTGACAAACAAATTTCACGTTCCCAAGATTCTACAAATTTGAAATAATCGCAAAGGACATGATATGAGCCGTTTAGTTTACCATCGATCCCAATGCAACCTGGCCCAAAATATTCCGGTCCCTCGATCACATCCTTCAAATCGACAATCCCTTCGGTGTATGAATAAATGGCATGCCCGTTGAGGCCATGGCCAAGTCCAAAACGCATGAGAATACTCCAGTTCAAATCCATACGATTGAGGCGAGGCGTATACCACAAAGCATTGGCTTCAAGCGTCAAAGCAGGTCCTCCCAAAGGACTCGCTTTGACCAACTCAATTCCAAGCAGCATGTTTTGAACCCCTTCCAAATCCAGCACCCTGTCGGAATATGTATGGCAGGCAGTTACAGCCTGAATTCCACGCTCTTTTATGACAGATCCAAAGCCGGAGTGGTCTCCATGTCCATAGAATCCTGCCACTGGCTCATTGAAGATAAATGGGACTTCAATTCCCAGTTCTATTGCCCATTCCGCCATCGTGGCACCCCAGTCGGCGAAGAAATAACGTTTGAAGTCAAGCCAATCCATCGCTAACTGTTTGTTGGATTGAGCCTTTGCAAATTCTCTTGGTGGTTGAACTTTGCTGAAGTCTTCATAATGCATGCCACTATAATTTCGATTCAATTCCTTAATCTTTTTATATTTCCTCCTCAACCAATCCGGCCATCTGACTGCAATGGTTTCAGCATCATACAATGAGTTGAACAAGCCGTAACTCCATGCGGCGGAAAGCTCATTGTCGGGTTGGAACATTATTACGGATCCGCCCTGTGTCATCTGAAACTCCGCTATAATAGGAATGACTTTGTCGAACCATTTTTTTACGTAATTGCGATATGCCGTTTCGCCTTCGGCCGGACAGGCGGTTCCTGGCACGATATTTCCCTCGGCCCTGCGGCTGAGAATTTCAGGATGATTTTTGCACAACCATTTGGGAAGTCCGCCGAAACGCAACTCGGAATTTACATACGGACCCGGCCTTGCAATGAACTTCAAATCCAATTCTCCAGCCATTTTTAAAAAACTGCGGATATCACGTTCGGGAAGAGTCTCGCCGGAAAAATCAAATTTACCTTCCTCGTATTCATGAAAATACCACGGCATATAACTGGTGACAGTATTCAATCCGCCTTCTACGGCCTTCTCAAGACGGTCGCGCCATTCAGTCTTTGGCATCCTGAAATATTGGATTTCTCCACCCCTGATAAAGAACGGGGAATTGTCGATTATCAGATTATTTCCAGACAAAGACAAACATATCTTTTTGTTCATTTTCCCTTATCCTCAATTAATTTGTTTTCAGTCAAGCGACATAGGTCATCCCCAGCTCTTTTCGATGCTTCGTCATCAACCGCTGTGATTATTATCATCAGACCTTTTGATGAAATATTCGGCATCATGCCAATGCAAGACTGCGTATTCATACTGCTCGGCAGCCAATCTGGGGGCTGGCAGAAACACCTCGGCATTTACCCTTCGAATTCATCCAGTCAAATATCCTGCGGAACATAAATTTTATATTTTCAGCGCTTTTTGGACGGCATCAATAAAATATCTGTAGTTGTCAAAAGAAATATCTGCCGAGACCGAATGGTCTATGGCCGGGAGGAATCCACCCTCGTCAATCATCGGTTTCAGCCTTGCGAATTCCGCATCTATGGCTGTTTTGCCCTGGGCGACAATCCGTTTGTCAAACCCACCGACCACACGCAGGTCACGCCCGAACTGCCGACGCAGCGACACTGGATCCATGTTCGCGGCCACCTCACACGGGGCTAAACCGTTGATTCCAACCGAAAGGAAGTCGGGGATCAGAAGACGCAGGTCTCCGTCGCTGTCGTACCAAGTGAATTCAACGCCCTCCTCATGGGCTGCGTCCATCGCCTTTTTATACCGGGGCAGGATCATACGCCTAAACATATCGATGGACATTAGCGGGCCATTTTTGTAGGCTATATCTTCGCCGAAACCAATGACATCCACCTTTATCAGTTTTGTCACCCGGCGGAAACCTTCCATGACCACTGTGAGATAACGCTCGAAAAACTCGTCCACTTCGTCCGGAGCGTCATAAAAAAGGTATGAAATATTTTCGACACCCGCGAGATTCCGGAGGGAGCCGTAGAAACAGCCGCCGTCAAGTATAACCACGCAGTCGGAAGCCATTGCCTGACCGATCCGCTCCTTCCAGGCCGCATCAAACCGCGCATCCAAATTTGTCACGTCAAAATGCTCGTCCATGACGCGAAGCAAATCGCTTTTGTTCTTGACAGGGAAGTCGAGCCATTCCGGAAGCGAGGTGTGATGTTTGAACCTCAATACGGTGCATCCGTTATTGTCAATTTCGGTTATGGTCTCTGCATCTTCTTTCAGCACTTTTCGCTCAAATTTGGGATAAATTCCGGATGTGCCTGTCACGTTCAAGAGGCGCAGGTGTTTGACACCCAGATATTCGTGGACATCCTTTACGTCCCTAGGCAATCCTTCCGAGTGCCACCTGTCCAGGGTATCCGACCATGGATCCGCAAGATACAGGGGGCGGCGATCAACTTTCTCATAGCGAAAAGTCCTTAAAAACCGTTCCTTGTCAGTCATTTCTGCAATCCTTGTCATTTTAGTTTTATTCTTCATAAGTTTAGAGTTTAAAATCCTAACTGTTACGCATGATCCTATTTTATCGATTAAAACTCCAGCTCGGCCACTGCGGCGACGGTCGAGGTTGGGACATCAAACTGAATGCCGCTGCTTTCCTTGCGGAACGGGATTGGCTTGATTTCGCCGCCGGGATGCTGGAGCGTGACCCGCTTCACATTCGCGCTATCCGCCGTGCGCACACCGACGGTGGTGTCATTCTGCGCGCGGCCAGGGCTCTTGTCGCCACGGTAGCGCAGCACATCCTTCGGTTCGCCATACGGCGTACGTCCGGGGAGCGTGGTCATGCCTTTGACTACGCTGACAAGCAGCGATCCGTTTGCCCCGCGGAATACATTGCCTTTGAACGCCGCAGGCAGGCGCAGCGGTTCGGCATCGAAAACCCAGCGCCGGCGATAGAACCTTTGCAGCATCGGGACATAAAGGTCGAACAGGTCTTTTGATCCGACCATGCCGGGATAGCTGGTGAAACCCGCCGCGTGGACCAGGCAATTCTGGAACATCCGTTCGACGCGCGCGTCCGACAGGTCGTATTCAAGGAAAAACATCGGCTTCGAGCCGATGCCGTAGTACTGCTGGAGATCGCACAGCCAGCTATCCCCCTCAGCCATGAACGCATCAATATATTTCATGATGCCGATGGCGAACGGGCCGTTGCCGATGATGGCCTTGTGCGGATGCAGCAGCGAGGACAATAGCTCCAGGTGCGGATAATAGTTAAACCCCGTCATGTACACCGGGCGGTTGTTGATCGCCGAAATGCCGTCGTCGTGGGCCGTATCAATAAAGTTGTAACAGGCTTGGTCCAGAAACACGCCATCAATCGCCGGGTAGCGCTTGATCATGCCCTTGATCTGCCGAGTGATATCCTTGCCGAACGGGAGCGCGGGATCGGAGTTCAACTGCAGCGTATCGTAATATTCCGAATAGAAAGGCTTGCCATCGAGATCCAGGATCTGGCTTGGATACATGGCAGGATCGAGCAGTTTGGCATCCCCGTCGCCGGAGACCTGGATGTACGGCAAGGCCGCGATGCCTTCCGCATGCAACGTGTCGATCGTGCGGCGGATCATCTCCACGGAAATCATCTGCTCCCACTTGCGCGCATGCCCGCTGCGCCACTCAGCCAGGCCTTCGGGGTGATAATTGCCGTAGGCCGGCATATGCAAATGGATTTCGTGCCAGGCCATGCTGAGCTGCCGCATGATTTTGGCCTGATCGGGCGGGACGTCGCAGCTGCCGGCGATATGGCCGCCCCAGAGTTTATGGATGAGCGTGGAACGCGGCTCGAAGTATTCCTTGAATCGCTCGTAGAGCCACCCGAGCGCCGGACGCCAATTACCGCCGGTGCCGTGCAGCAGCAGGCTGGTTCGGGCGGACTTGCCGGGGGCCAGTGCCATCCAGTCGAATGCCGCCTCCAGGTCGAGATCGCGATAACCGCTGGCAACAGTGAAATGCGGGGTCTTGAAATCGAAGGGCATGGCCAGCAGCAGGCCGGCGTTTTTATCCGCGCGATAGGAACAAAGAGCAGGCATCAGCATGCCGCTGGTGATTTCGCCGTATTCCAGCTTCAGCCCGGTGAAGCGATGCGGGGCGGAGGGCATGCCGTCTTTCGCCGCCCAGAATTGCATGGGATACAAGGGCTGCGGCCAGGGAATGTGATAGCCGACGCAGCAGGAGCGGAAGTCACCGAAATCCAGCGTGACTGCCGCCTCCCAGTGAATGGCATCCCTGTCAACCGAGTACTTTTCCGTGAGCAGCCATGGCGCTCCGCGAAACGCCTTGTTGACGGTCAGAACGCCTTTTTCGAACTCAAACCAGACCTTCTCGACATCGCGTTGATCGAAGGTGCGGCGCAGCAGATCGTCACGCACCGTCACCTGTCCGGGATGCTCGCTCCATACGAAATCAGCTTCCGCCGCAGCTGCGGCGCCTGTTGTGACACCCAGCGCAGTGGCGCCTGCCCGCGCACCAAGCACGTCTTTCTTCCCCGCGATCACCAGTCGTGACAGGGAACCCGTCTTGATATCTATGACAAGCTCCAGACCTCCGGCGCGAATCCGCCACCCCTTCTCAAATTGTTCCATGTTTTGCATTAAATTTTTTCCTTTGAGATTTTTTCATTATTGATCTAATTACAAAACTCTAAAATTTCCGCAAGTCCTTGATGCAAAGCAATTTTATCTTATTAGGATAAAAAAAAATGACTTTGTCGGGTGCAATTGCTGCGATCTCCCCGCTATCCGGATCCCAGGATTCCCATATTCCATCCGGAGTAACGGTGAGCTTGCTTGAAACAATCGTTTCACCCTCATTAAACAACATGTAAAAGTGCAAGTCACCTTTTATGACATGACGATAGCGTATATCGTTGCCGGGGGATTGAAGTATAAGATCAGGTTTTACCAACTCATCCAATGCGTTCAGCAATTCCAATCCATTGCCTGCAAAACGTGTACTGTGAGAAACGCTTCCTGCTCCTTGAGGGTCGCCCCAGATAATGAGCCGTCCGGCAGCTGCAATTTTCTTAATATCAGATAAAAATTCTTTGCCGGTCAGGAGTGCTTTTTCAAGAATCACCGCCTTGTAGCTCATCCCGGCGATATGTATTCCGTCAGAATCGATCTTGCATTCGCTGAGGTTGCGCAATTCAAGATAGTTGAAATCCCGCTGTGACTGGAAACAGATTTTGGCGGATTCATCCGGCAGCCATTGCGCATCACACAAAATCGCTGTTTCGCAAATGTGTTTTGAATCGGTGTTAAGCCAACTTAAACGCCGGCATGCATCGGCATAGGGCTTGTAGCAGCGCCACCATGCGGAATTCGGTCCGACATCAGGTGGCCTCTCATCGCGCCGCGGACCTCTGACCGAATAATAAAAAGCATGAGGATAGAGCAGATTCTGTCCGCGGACAAAGCACCAGTTCGCCAACCACTTCACTTCGTCAAACGTCAATTCATGCCCATAAGCTCCATACAACTCATTGGAATTCCGGCGGCGGCCCATGTGGATCATTGCGCTGGAGGCGCACTTCGCCATAGTGGAATGTTCCCCCTCCAGCGCGGTCTTGCCGGGGGTTACGTATCTCCAGACTAAATCCTGACCGGGAATATGAAAGAACCGCTCCATCCCTATGTCCATGGAACTTGCCGGATGTCCGGTCAAGGCGATTCCGTGAGATTCGCACCATTTGCTTAACGGGGCATAATATGTTTCTTCCGCGCGGATGGAAATGGCGCGCTTGTATTCGGCGCGGAGCTGCTTGGAGTTCTCGTGATCGTCATACCACAAATCAGCCAGATATGGAGTGAAATCATAACCGAGAATACGGTTCACTTCCTTCAATATCCCGCTTGTGCCATTGCTCAGATGAGGCTCATCCGTGAAAATCGCAAAAACAGTATTCCCGAAGTATTGTCCCAGTTCCTTATAATAGCGATCATAGACCAGCCTGATAAACGAATTAACTGCTTCCGGATTCAAGAGGTCTGCCAGCGGAGGACGTTCTTCAATCACATTAGCCGGATCTTCATCCAGGAAATGAATTCCCCTCATGGTTCCGCCTGAAGGGCGATCAAGCACTGCCAGCCTTTTGCCGCATGGGCGGTCAATGACTGTTACCAGGTTCCAGTCAGGCTGCAATTCGGGTTCTTCCCCCTGCGCAATATCTATTTTGTCCAGCATGCGTTCGGCAAAGGCAGGATTTTCCTTGACGACTTGTCCAGATGATGAACCGGAGGGATACATGCCGTCGTCATACAAGACGACATACATTCCGCGTTTATGAGCCTCGGCAACAGCCAGCTTCATGAAGCCGATTATCTTATCCGACATCCAGCCGGTGTCCTCCGGCAGACCGATGCGGGCGTGAATGACAAACCCATAGACCCCATGAGATTCAAAATCCGCAATCTGCCTGATGATTTCAGCTTCTGTCAACTCGTCATTCCAGAACCAAAACGGTATGACGGAAAACTCCTTCGGTGGATCGCGGAACTCTTGCTCAAATATTATATTTTTATTCATCTATTTTTCATATCCCAGGCTTTGACACCTAATTTTCCGGGTGAGTTTATTTTACTTCTAGAAATCCAAACTCTCCCGGATCAGCTTTCCCACAAAGGCCTTTTGTCCATTCAATCCAGCCGGCAAAGTTCTTGCCATCATTAGCATTGCAAGTCATGTTGAACCCTATCTTATCACCACAGGCAAACGCTTTAGGATAAACCAATTTATTGGGAAAAATAGCCGTATAAACCTTTTCATTCGAATAATCGTTAATGGATAATTTAATTTCAGGACATTCGCGTTTCTCCGAAAAAGAATATACTATCGGACCTTTGGCGGTCAATGCCAACGCATAGCTATTATTGTAGCTGACCGTATCATTGGCCCCATTAAAAGCGACTTGAACACAATCGCCCTGCCACATATCCGCTCCCACATAAGGCTGAAAATGCTTTTTGTCTTTCACCCTGACTTGTAAATACAGAAACAGACTGTCACACAATAGCCTGGACTGGGCGGAAAAGCCGCTAGGTTTCTCATACAAATGTATCTGTTCCGGCGCATCAAAAGTAATGATCCCGGCATTGTCCCAACCGATAAGTGTACCATCAGTAGCAGGAGGATGCAGCACTTTTTCAATAGCTAGCATTTTCCGCGGCGAAGTAACGTTTAAAGTTAACACAGTAGAAGTTAACCGTAGCAACGGCGCGGATATTGACACTTTAACTATTCCAGGCGCTTGTTGAACAGGGCTTGTTACATTAAAAAATATTTCTTTGGAATGCCCAGGTTGAAGATTTGATATTTTAATGGATTTCGGATTAGCCTGCCATTTTTCTGGAATATTAATTATCAAATTGCCAGAAAATTCCGACTTGCCTTGATTTGAAAGAACGGCTGTGATTTTTTCATTATCCCCAGCTTTAGTGATGCCGGAGGCACTTTTGCATTCTAAAGTAAAATTAGGAATTTCACCTGCTAATCCATGTTGTTCTGTTTCATAAGCATTGATTGATTTTTTTTCTTCCATTGTCGGTTCGTCATTGGTCGGAATAATTTCGATAAACAATGGAGAATACCCTGGAATAATCTCCGTTCTGTTCAGTACTGCTTCTGCAAATGCGATAACCCTCGGCTCATTTTCATTATGCGCAATAAGTTTATAATATTTGAATGCAGGCAAGTTAAATTCCTTAATAAGATCAGCCGAGTAACTTATTTTTTGTGGGTTACTGCTAATATTTACCATAGCAAAACCAATTTTCCCATCGTATGATTTCCACGAGCTGGAGAGAATGGTGGGAGTTTTTACTTTGGCATATTTGAGCGCTCTTTGACCTACCCACACAGTTGGCAAATCATCTGTAAGCCTGGGGAATCTGAGTAGTTCTCCATAAAGAAGATAGCCCTTTACCGATGTATAAGTATTTAAGAGCTTTTTTATAAAACGGACAGCTTCAGGCGAAAATGTTACAATATCACTACGAATCCAGCCGAGTTGCTTCCCTGTGACAAAACAATCTCCCAGCAAATATGTCAATTCAATGAATCCACTATTTCCATCACGAGACATCGGATCTGCACCGTACATGGACTCCCATTTTCCGCAATTTCTGCCAACACCAACAGAATAATCGTGGTATACGGCTTCGTAAAGGGGAATACCTTCTTCCCCCCAAGAAGGAGCCCACCAGAAGTTAAGGTCATTGACATCTATATATGCCTCGCAACCTTGTTCGCCAGATGTAAAAAAATTGGGATCTTTTTGTTGTTGTTTCATCTTTTCCACCAAATCATGCTTCGTGCGCAAGTTTGCGGTACCGTCTCCGGGCAGATGATTATGCGCTGAACTATAACAGACCGGCGCTCCATTTGTAGCAAGTTCATCTAAATAAACGCCCGCACATCCTTCAGATTGAAGCTGTGTAGCCTTTTCTATCCAGTATTCATCCACTTTACTTGCGCCAGTACACATTATCCCGGTATTATATGAGCGAAATGAAATTACAGTAGGTTTCCCGTCAATGTCAACAATCATGTTTTCAGGATTATAAGTGGGTAATTCAAGAAACCACCGTTGAATATTAACATAAGGCATGGTATATGTTTTATTCATCCGCAAGGCTGTTACAGTTTCAGAAAAGCCCTTTCTTGGCCAAAACCGCGGACCATAGATTTCCAGTCCAAGTCCTCCATCCACATGCCACCCGGTTGTAGTCCAAAATCCGATAGCTGCGCCCCCCATTGCCTTTTGTAAATCAGAAAAAGCATTGGCGGTCGATACAACATCAAGCGGACCGGCAAAATCAACGGCTTGTTCTTCGGACATTAAAGCCAATTTCTGTTGCGACGATAAGGTATTTTGATATTTGAATGAAAAATCCGGTTGTTTGATTGTCCATAGCCCAATTTCATCTATATATTTCGAAAAATCTTTTCTTGAATATAGAGTACCTTTATTGCACCATGTTTGATTCAATGCCCAACCGCGATAGATTTTTGCAGCGTCGAGCCAGTCTCCATGGTAAGTTCCTATTATAAATGAATAAGGCAATATCCATTTGCTTCTGTTTCTGAAATCCCCCTCCGGATCATGTGATACTTCATAATGAAGAGCCCCACGCACATTTTTATAAACATTCATTTGTTTCGTGTGCATTTGTCCATCGTAAGATGCCAGATAAAGACCTGCATCCAAGTCATAATAAGCAATAAATTGCATGCTGGCGTTACTGCCGTATAAAAGCGGAATTCCATCAAGCCTAAATCCTTTTGTCGGTGCGTTAAATAGATATCCCGTTCCAAACGGAATAGCAAGGAAATCATCTTCGCATTTTTGACCAATCGGACCAAGTCCGTCAATTACCGGAAATGCTGCTGAAATTATATTGTATCCTTTGGGACAATCTATGCTGATTTCTGTTTTCGCCATTGAAGAACCATTATCCAATGTCATGGTTACATTTATAGAGGCTGTCAATTTTTCTCCCGGTATGGAAATACCTGACCAAAGCATTAATAATTTTTGACCATAAACAGAGTTTTCCTTCTTTAACGTTGGCGTTCCGCCACGGTCAAGAGTAATATTTTTACCCTTATTAGTGTACAAATTGATTTTCCAAATATTTTGCGTGTTATCGCGAATAAAATTAACTGCACTTTTTTTGTCAATTATACTGGAAATACTGGTTTGCTCATTACTATAAGAGAACCCTATTTTTATAAAGTCATTTTCCAAGCAAATATCCTCTTTTCTACCAATTGAAGAAGAATGTACGGGAATTAGAGTCGAAACTCGAATATCGCTAACCGTAAAATCTCCTTCCCCTCCCATATTGTTAACCCAAATGCAAACGGTTTTTACTGGAGAAGACGGCTTGTATACAGAAACTTTTTGAACGGTTTTTGTTGTATTATTCTCCTCAATTGATAACCCCTGGGCCCAATTGACACGTTTGCCATCAGCAAACGTCATATAAATACTGACAAAACAGCAATTGTTGGCTGACGAGCTACTGCGCTTACCTGAATACAAAATTTTTATATCTTGCGGTACTTCTTGATTGAGTTGAATGTTTTTTGAGAAAGCTCTTACAAGTCCACCATTGGAATTAGTAACTGTTAGTGTTTTACTTTCATCATTAACCGACATATTACCCTGTGCAACTCCTTCTTTGTGGAATCGCCAGCCGAAATCATTTTCTTCAAAAAAGTCAACAGATTTTAAATTTGAAGGGGGGGCGGACAAATTGCTTTCGGCAATGGTTTCTATATTACCACAAAAAATTAATATGCATAATATATGAAAGAACAATAATGAGCCCAAGAATGATGGTCTGCGTTTTAGTGCTCTTTTACTTCTGAATTCAGTTGGTAACATTATAGCTCTTTCATGAATATTCACTTTACTCTCTCCTGGTTACGATTTTTTTTTACTTAAACGAGTCTTTTTCAAAATAAACAATTACGTCCAGAGGACAAGGTATTGCCTGTAGTTCTCCAGAGAAAAGTCGGGCCAGCACAATACTTGCGAATCATGTCTTCATTAAGACCGACCGAATCAACTCAATAACAGAGGAATCAGAAATAACAAATACAGCCCTTGTCGTGAAACTTAGGCACTCGTTAAAGATGCTTATCATCGTCCTGCATTTCACGTTTAAGATTAAATCAGAAACGGACTTTGGTCAGAGAGAATGTAGTGTGGATTCTTGTCTCTGACCACGCTCCAATCTGCTGTTCAGGCGATCTCTGATGTAAAGCATTATATGTGTTACGTCCGAACTTCCGCAGCACTATGAATGGCGGAACGAAAATTTCATCATAGTCAAACGTCACGGTATACTACAGCCTGTACTGATTAATATAAGGTTCCAGGAAATTTTGAAACTGGAAAAGATAAGTAATTCGATTGCGGGACTCCCAGTTCTTTAGCCTTTACCCATGTGACGTGTCCATCAAGATAACACCAGTTTGCACCTGCGGGGTATACTTGACCATTAGTATGATTTGACCTTCTAATACCATCCATTATTGAAAAATCACCAATCATGAGCCACCGGGGATTATCAGTAATCATTCTAGGAGAATCCGCATAAGCATGTCCATTTCTCCAATAGGGTTGATAAGTTGTCATATATGGTTTTTTATCGCGGACAACTGCAACAAACCAGTTGGCACTTGTTATTTGATCTGGTCTGTTTTGAGAAGGGCATAAGGTGATTTTGTAAGTAGTGATATATCTGGGAAAAACTGCATCCATAAGTATTGGACCTGTTCCCTGTGCCCCAGAATAATTGAAACTATTGCCATCTCTACCGTCTAACGATGATGCAGGAGCAGAATACCAATTCCAAGGAGAACTATCACTCGCCGGTGGCGGTGGCAGGTTACAGCCATAATCTCCGGCGTACATAAAAATTGCAGTGGCAATCTGCTTGAGATTACTGGCGCAGGAAATTATTTTGACCTCCTCTCTCGCTTTATTCAAGGCAGGCAGCAGCATTGAGGCCAAAATTGCGATGATTGCGATGACAACCAGGAGCTCAATAAGTGTAAAACTCAGTCGGTTGCAACTTTTCATTGCGTCCTTGTAAAACTCTAGTCCCGAAAAGTTGTTACCCCCGAAAAAATTTGAACTTTTTTCGAGCCGACGGGTTTGTTGTTCATGTTCATGTTTCATCATCTTCGTTGGCCCCCTTAAATTTTTCTGCATATTTTGGTAAAACATTGTTGTTTTCATCCTGCACCTCTTTTTTTGTTAGAATTTTGTTTAAAAGTTTATCTTTTTGCGCACGAACTTCTGACTATTAATTCAGGCTTCAAACTTATTTTATGGTTCTTTACTGGTTCGTTTTTCAGTTGTTTGACTAATAATTCCAGACATAATCCGCCGAGCTCATCCAGTTTATTATTAAAAGTGGTTAAAGCAAAAGTTGCTGATCCGTTGAGCATATTGCCATTGCCGATGATTGACAGGTCTCCGGGAACTTTCAGTGATTTCTCTGCTGCCGCTTTGATTACGCCGCAGGCAATATAATCTTCCAGTGCGAAAATAGCAGTCGGAATTTTTCCGGCTTGCATTAAGCTTGAAAAGGCGGCATAACCGCCATATTCGCCATATTCACATGATTTGAAGAAACTTTCATTAACTTCAAGGCCGAATTCATTTATAGCGTATTTGTATGCGGCATAACTGATAGGAGTGCTTCTTGCATAGTGCGGACCGGCCAGCACACATATTTCCCTATGTCCTAAATCATATAAATATTTAACAGCGGTATAGGTCATGCTGAAAGTATCAACCGTTACGCTGAACAACTCCTCCCCGTAAATGTCATTGTTCGCCAGCACAAAAGGTATTTTGTTCTGTCTGAGCATAAAAACCGAACTTTGCGGGAGTTCGGTCAAAATAATAAGTCCGTCGAAATCCTCATTATGGATAAAGTCATTAATCGAGTAATTGCTGATGCAGAACACTTTCATGTTGCATTTTATAGTTTTTGTTTTTTCGGATATGCCTTTGATGATTTTCGCCATATAGGGGTGATCAATATTATCAAAATCAGCCAGCAGAATCCCGATGCAGGGACACCCTGAGTTGCTCTTGAACTGAGCCGCTTTCTTTACTTCCTTTCGGAAGTCGCTTACCAGCGTTCCTTTACCCTGCACTGTATATACAATCCCTTCGTGAACCAGATCATTCATAGCTTTAACCGAAGTATTACGGCTGGTGGAAAACATTATAGCCAACTGATTAACCGAAGGCATAACACTTCCCGGCTTATACTTACCCTGCTGAATCTCTTCCTTTAAAACATCTTTTATCTGTTGATATGCAGGAATGCTCATCTTATCTCACTTTTTATTTAAACTAATGGTTTACCATAACACATAGTATAATATAAAATTTGCTTTTTGTCAAGCAAAATCGCATCTACCCGGAAAAAAAGAATGAAAATAAATTTTGAAAGCTCACGAAGCCCGACAGCTATCGCATCGCCAATAGCTCGATGAATAATCACCGGCGCGAGGCGCTTTCCTTTTTTTTCGATTGTAACGGGGGATACGGCTGGCCAACTGCGGAACGTGTGGATTAAGACGTATTCAACCGG
>TBL_comb47_HYPODRAFT_10003956_pt1 | contig 17267 bp, 10 predicted proteins | sample TroBogypolimnion_40_FD_10682 | JGI IMG/M metagenome (IMG submission 10682)
TCCAGCGCGACGCCAAGGTCCACAATCCGTTCTTTGGGTCCGCGATGCCGTTCTGTGGCGACGAAATCAAGTAACCCGTCCCCGCCATGATCGCCTCCATCATCCGCTGGTCCCTCAACAACCGCTTCCTGGTGTTGTGCGGCTTCGTCGCGCTCTGCGCGTGGGGCGTCGTCGCCCTGAAGCGCGTGCCGATCGACGCCATTCCCGACCTGTCCGAAAACCAGGTCATCGTTTACGCCGACTGGGCGGGACGCTCGCCGCAGGAGGTCGAGGACCAGATCACCTACCCGCTCAGCGTTTCGCTGCAGGGCCTCGCCGGCGTCAAGACCGTGCGCGCCACCTCGATGTTCGGCTTCTCGTTTCTCACCGTTATCTTCGAGGACTCGGTCGACACCTACTTCGCCCGCACCCGCGTGCTCGAGCGCCTCAACTCGCTCGGCAACCTCCTGCCGGAAAACGTCACCGCGCGCCTCGGCCCCGACGCCACCGGCCTGGGCTGGGTCTATCAGTATTACCTGAAGGACGACTCGGGAAAACAGGACCTCGGCTCCCTGCGCTCGGTGCAGGACAACTTCGTGCGATACCAGCTCGCCGCCGTGCCCGGCGTCGCAGAGGTCGCCAGCCTCGGCGGCTTCGTGCGGCAATATCAGGTCGAGGTTTCCTCGCTCAAGTTGAAGCAGTTCAACGTCACCCTCGGCGACGTGATGGACGCCGTCGCGCGCAGCAACCGCAACGTCGGCGGCAAGACCGTCGAGGAGAACGGCGCCGAATACATCGTCCGCGGCCTCGGCCTCGTGCAGAGCGAGGCGGACCTTGAGATCATCCCGCTCCAGGCTCGCGGCGGCAAACCGCTCTACCTGCGCGACGTCGCCCACGTGCGGGTCGGCGGCGATTTCCGTCGCGGCGCGCTCGACGTCAACGGCCGCGAGGTCGTCGGCGGCATCGTCATCATGCGCTACGGCGGCAATGCCTTTCAGGTCATCGCCGACGTGAAGGCCCGCCTCGCTGCGCTCGCTCCCGGCCTGCCGCCGGGCGTCACCGTCGTGTCCACCTACGACCGCAGCGGCCTGATCGCGCGCGCGATCGACACGCTCAAGCACGCGCTCACGGAGGAAATCATCCTCGTGACGCTGATGCACATCCTGTTCCTGTTCCACTTCCGCAGCATTCTCGTCGTCACGCTCCCGCTGCCCGCGGCGATCCTCATCTCGTTCATCCTGATGGACCGGTTCGGGATCCCGTCGCACATCATGTCGCTCACCGGCATCGCCATCTCCATCGGCGTCCTGGTCGACGCCGGCATCGTGATGACGGAAAACGTCATCCGCCATTGCGAGAAGGCCGAGGACGAGTTGCGCCGGCGGTTGACTCCGCCGGAGGTGTTTCGCGAGACGCTCGCCGCCGCCACGCAGGTCGGGCGGCCGATGTTCTTCTCGATGATGATCATCATCCTCGCCTTCGTGCCGGTGTTCCTGCTCACCGGCCAGGAGGGCAAGCTCTTCCACCCGCTCGCCTACACGAAGTCCTTCGCACTGCTCGGCGCCGTGCTGCTGGCCATCACGGCCGTGCCGGTGTTCTGCACGCTGCTGGTGCGCGGGCCGTTCAAGCCCGAGAGCGAAAACTGGCTGATGAAGAACCTGCTGCGCGTCTACGACCCGGTGCTGGACTGGGCGCTCGGCCACCGCCGCACGGTGCTCGGCCTCGCGTTCGCGCTGCTCGGCTTCAGCCTCATCGTGGCCTTCGGCCTCCCGCGTCCGATCTCGTCACTTGTCACTCGTTACTCGTCACTCCCCGAGCGCTACACGCGAGGATTTGGCAACGAGTTCATGCCCACGCTGCAGGAGGGCAGTCTGCTGTTCATGCCGGTGCTGCTCCCCGCCACGTCGCTCACCGAGGTGAAGCGCATCATGGCGTGGCAGGACAAGGTCATCAGCCAGCACCCCGCCGTCCTCTCCGTCGCCGGCAAGCTCGGCCGCGCCGAAACCGCCACCGATCCCGCGCCCGTCGAGATGATCGAGACCACGATCATGCTGCGGCCGCCGGAGGAGTGGCCCAAGGGCATGACCAAGCAGCAAATCATCGCCGACCTCTCCGCCCGGCTGATGAACGTTCCCGGCTACGCGCCCGGCTTCCTCCAGCCGATCGAGAATCGCGTGCTCATGACCAGCACGGGAATCCGCGCGCAGGTCGGTGTGAAGATTTTCGGCGACAACCTCGACGCGCTCCAGGCGAAGGCCTTCGAGGTCGAGCGCGTGATCAACCGCGTCCAAGGCGCCACCGGCGTCGCTCCGTCCCGCGTGCAGGGCAAGCCCTACCTCGAGATCGCCGTGCGCCGCGACCTCATCGGTCGCTACGGCCTGCGCGTGCAGGACGTGCTCGACTACGTCGAAACCGGCCTCGGCGGCACCACGGTCACGACGACCCTCAAGGGCCGCGAGCGCTGGCCGATCCAGGTGCGCCTCGAACAGGCGGATCGCGAGGACATCACGCGCCTCGGCGAACTACTCATCCCAGTCCCCGCCGGCGGCCATGTGCCACTCGGCCAGCTCGCGGACATCACGCGCGTCGTCGGGCCCAACGAGATTGCGTCCGAGAACGGCCGCCTGCGCGTTTTCGTGCAGGCCAACGTCAACGACCGCGACCTCGGCGGCTTCGTCGAGGAAATCAAGGCCCGCCTCGCCCGCGAGGTGAAGCTCGACCCCGGCATGACCATCGAGTTCTCCGGCCAATACGAACACCAGATCCGCGCCCGGCAGACGCTGCTCTACGTTTTTCCCGCCGTGATCGTCATCATTTTCATCCTGCTCACGATGACGTTCAAGTCGGTCCCCGAGGCCGCGCACGTCCTGCTCGCCGTACCCTTCGCGCTCACCGGCGGCGTGCTGCTGCAGGCGTGGATGGGATTCAACTTCAGCGTCGCCGTCTGGGTCGGCTACATCGCGCTCTTCGGCACCGCCATCCAGACGGGCGTGATCATGGTCATTTACCTCGAGGAAGCCCTCGCGCGGAAGGTCACCGAACTCGGCGGCGCGCCGTTGGACCGCATCGCGCTCGTCGCCGCCGTCAAGGAAGGCGCCCGCCTGCGGCTGCGGCCCAAGGTCATGACCGTCGCCACCACCGTCGCCTCGCTGCTGCCGATCTTCTGGAGTCACCGCACCGGCGTCGAAATCATGCAACCGCTCGCGACGCCCGTCATCGGCGGCATGCTCTCCAGCCTCGTGCACATCCTGATCGTCACACCCGTGATCTTCACCTGGCTGCGGGAGCGGGAGCTAAAACGAACCGCTTGACCGACGCCCGGCGCCTTTTCTGGTAGCTGCGAGCGTGAGCGAGCGGTGGGCCGTCCGCTCGCTCACGCTCGCAGCTACACCTCAATCCCTCAAAGACTGGGGCTTGCCGCACGGGACCTCAGGCTGCATAGGTCACCGAATGAATTGGTCGGCCCTCCTCACCATCGGCATCACTGGGTTCACCGTGGCGTTCCTGCACGCGGCGATTCCCACGCATTGGCTGCCGTTCGTGCTGACGGGCCGGGTGCAGCACTGGGGCCGTGGTAAAACCCTCCTGATCACCGCCTTCTGCGGTTCGGGTCACGTGTTCATCACTGCCCTGCTGGGCTTTTTGGTGGTCTGGCTGGGCTACGCGCTGAGCGACCAGGTCGGCGCCTGGTTCCCCCGCATTGCGGGCGGCGCTTTGCTGCTCTTCGGGCTCTACTATCTTTGGCGACAGGCCACCGGGCGGGCCCATTGCCACAGTCATGGCCCGGACCCCAGTCACGGGCCCGACTTGGATCCGCATCACACCGGCGAATTTCACGAAGAGCTGAAGCCCGCCGGTCCCGCCAAGTCCGACCGCGCGGCGATCCTCAGCCTGCTGATGATGCTGACGTTTTCACCCTGCGAGTCGTTCATCCCGGTCTATGTCTCCGGCGTCCGCTACGGCTGGCGGGGCTTTGCGATGCTGACGGGCGTGCTCTCCGTCGGGACCGTGCTGGGCATGGTGGCCTTCACGTGGCTGACGCTCCAGGGCATGGAGAAGCTGAAATCGCGGTGGCTCGAGCATTACGAAAGCGGCATCCTTGGCAGCCTGCTCTGCGCCCTCGGATTGTTCGTGATGTTCTTCGAGACCTAAAGCGAGGTTCAGGCAAAGCCCGGATCGATCTTCGCGCCTTGGCGGCTTTGCGTGAGCTACGGTTTTCGCGCTTTCCCCTCCGGAAAGTGTCGGCCAGCCTTAACCAACCGCCCCGCTCGGGCGTCATTATCCTGCTCGCATGTCCCTCCTGGCCGTTTCCGCCCTGCAAAAGTCCTTTCGCACCCCCGAGGGCGAGCGGAAGCTGATCGTCGATGTCCCGCAGTTCACGGTCGCGGCCGGGCAGCAGCTGGCCCTCCGCGGTGAGAGCGGTTCCGGCAAGACCACGTTTCTCCACCTCATCGCCGGCATTCTCGCCCCCGACTCGGGCTCGATCCTCCTCGGCGAACGCGACATGGCCGCCCTCGGCGAGTCCGCCCGCGACCGCCTGCGCGCCGAGTCCCTCGGCTACATTTTCCAAACCTTCAACCTGCTCCAGGGCTATTCCTGCCTGGAAAACGTCATGCTCGGCATGGCGTTCGGCGTCGGCGCCGACCGCGCCCGCGCCACGGCGATGCTGACGCGCGTCGGGCTCGGGCACCGGTTGAATCACTATCCGCGCCAGCTTTCCACCGGCCAGCAGCAGCGCGTCGCTGTCGCCCGCGCGCTCGCGAACCATCCCAAGCTCGTCCTCGCCGACGAGCCCACCGGCAACCTCGACCACAAGAACGCCCGCGAATCCCTCGCGCTCATCCGCGAGACCTGCCGCGAAAACGGCGCCACGCTGCTCCTCGTCAGCCACGACGCCGGCGTGCTCGCCACGTTCGAGGAGGTCCAGGATTTCGCCGTGCTCAACCGCGCGGTGACGGAGGTGGCGCCATGACACTCGCGCTCATCATCCTCCGCAGCCTCCGCCAGCACCTGCTGTCCACCGTCATCACCGCCCTCTCCATCGCGCTCGCCGGCGGCCTGCTCATGTCCGTGTGGGTGGTGAAGGTGCAGTCGCAGACGACGTTCACGCAGGTCAACACCGGCTTCGACGCCGTCCTCGGCGCGCGCGGCTCGAAGCTCCAGCTCGTCCTCAACGCCATCTTCCACCTCGAGGCCTCGCCGGGCAACCTGCCGTTCTCCGACTACGAGTTCATCAAGCGCCATCCGGCGGTGAAACTGGCCATCCCGATCGCGGTCGGCGACAACCTCCGCGGCTACCGCATCGTCGGCACAATCCCGGAGCTTTTTTCCGAAGTCGAATACGCCCCCGGCCGGAAATTCGCGTTCAGCTCCGGGCAACTTTTCAACCCTGCGGCCAAGGAAGCGGTGCTCGGCAGCTTCGCCGCGCAGAAGCTCGGCCTCCACACCGGCGACACGTTCCACCCGTTCCACGGGCTGATCTACGACGAGAAGAACCAGCACGCCGAAACCTACCTCGTGACCGGCGTGCTCGCGCCGTCCAACACGCCCGCCGACAAGGTTGTCTGGATTCCGCTCCACGGCCTGCAGACGATGAGCGGCCATGATCCGCGCGCCGCGACCGACGTCAGCGCGGTGCTGATCCAGCTCCGTTCGCCCACCGCCGGCTTCATGCTCGACATGATGTATAACAAGCAGGGCAACCGTCTCACCTTCGCGTATCCCATCGGCGCCATCATGGCCGAGTTGTTCAACAAGATCGGCTGGTTCGACCAAGTGCTCACGTTGATCTCGTATCTCGTCGCGCTCGTCTCCGCCGGTGGCGTGCTCGTGGCCATCTACAATTCCATGGCCGCGCGCCGCCGCGACATCGCCATCCTCCGCGCCCTCGGCGCCCGCCGGCGGATGATTTTCGGCGCGATCGTCCTCGAGGCCGCGACCATCGGACTCCTCGGCATGATCGTCGCATTCCTCGCCTATGCGGTCATCCTGAGCGGCGTGGCGGCCATCATCCGCGCGCAAACCGGCGTGTTGCTCAACGCCTGGGCCTACAACCCCGTCATGCTGTGGGCGCCCGTCGGCATGATCGCCCTCTGCGCCCTCGGTGGCCTCCTTCCTGCTTGGAAGGCCTACCGCACCGACGTCGCGCAAAACCTCGCCCCCGTTTCCTGACCGCACGCGCGTCGCCTGCCCCATCCGTCTCGCTTCCTTTCCAAGCTTAGAGCTTACCCCTTACCGCTTAGGACCATGCCCGCGCTCAAACTCACCGGCCTGCTTCTGCTGCTCCCGCTGGCGCTCGCCGTCAGCTGCAGCAAGCCGCCGCCCGCGCCCGCGACGTCGCCGGCCAAGCATGAACACCATCCGCCCCACGGCGGCACGCCGGTGGTGCTCGGGGAAGAGGTTTATCACCTCGAAATCGTGCGCGTCGCCTCCGAAGGCAAGCTGCAGGCCTACGTCCTGGATGGGGAATTGGAGAATTTCGTCCGCTCCGCCGCGACGTCCTTCCAAGTCGACGCCATCGTGGACGGCCAGCCGCAGGTCCTGCGCTTCGACGCGGTCGCCAATCCCGCCACCGGCGAAACCGTCGGCGACACCTCGCTCTTCGAGGCCCGCGCCGGCTGGGTGAAGTCGACCAAGACCTTCGACGGTATCCTCAAGAGCCTCACGATCCGCGGCACCACGTTCACCGACGTGGAGTTCAACTTCCCCCTCGGCAACGACAAGGATTGAGCCGGGTAGCGCCGCCGTCCCGCCGGCATAATTGGAAGAGCCAGGCGAGGACGCCTGCGCCACCCCACCACTGCGTACCGGTGTCCCGCCAGGTCTCACCGCCGCATTTGCAATCCGCCCGCCCAAGAGCACGCTTGCGTCCTTCGAAATCGAAACTCGAAAATCGAAATTCGAAAATTCCATGAGCTCCGGACCCATTCCTGTCACCGTCCTCACCGGCTTCCTCGGTGCGGGCAAGACCACCCTCCTCAATCGCATCCTCACGGAGCAGCACGGTCAGAAACTGGCCGTCATCGAGAACGAGTTCGGCGAGGTGGGCGTGGACAACCAGCTCGTCATCTCGAGCGATGAGGAGCTCTTCGAAATGAACAACGGCTGCATTTGCTGCACCGTCCGCGGCGACCTCATCCGCATTCTCGGCCGCCTGGTGAAGCGCAAGGACCGCCTCGACGGCATCCTGATCGAGACCACCGGCCTCGCCAATCCCGCACCCGTGGCGCAGACGTTTTTCACTGACGACGAGATGAAGACCAACTTCCGCCTCGACGCCATTGTCACGGTCGTCGACGCCAAGCACGTGCTGCAGCACCTCGACTCCGACGACGAGGCCGTCAAGCAGCTCGCATTCGCCGACGTCATCCTGCTCAACAAGACTGATCTCGTCACGTCCGCCGAGCTCGCCGCCCTCGAGGAGCGCATCCACCGGATCAACGCCGTGGCCAAGATCCACCGCACCAAAAACTGCGATGTCCCGCTCGACCACGTGCTCAACGTCGGCGGCTTCAACCTGGGCCGCGCCACGGAGCTCGATCCGAAGTTTCTCGAGCCCGAGTATCCCTTCGAATGGGCTGGCGCCTACCCGCTGCCCGCCGGTACGCACGAGCTGGTCATCGGGCATGGGGATGAACCCCATGACCACGAAGGACACAATCACTCTCACGAAGGGCATGATCACGGCGACCACGACCACCACCATCATCACGGCAACCCCAACGAACTCGATGTCGTCATCCTCCCCGTGAAATCCACGGGCGAAGCCGACCTCACCGCCGCCCGCGAGTCCGCCGTGCGCGTGTTTTCCGACTGGGAAACGCGGCTCAAGGACGGCGATCCGGTTGTCCCCGGCGCCACGCTCCAGCGCCTGCTCCTCACCGAGGGCAACGGCACCTATCCGCTGAAGATCGAAAAGCCCGGCACTTTCCTCGTGTTCGAGTCGTGCGGCCACGACCCGCTGCACATCCAGGTGGCCGGCGAGCCCGTCAAGCCCGGCTGGCAGCAGGATTTCCACGCCGCGCACACCCACAATGACGCCGTCACCTCCGTCGGCATCAGCACGCCCGGCGACCTCGATGGCCGGAAGCTCAACGACTGGATCAGCGGCCTGCTGCGCACCAAGGGCGGCGACATCTACCGCATGAAGGGCGTCCTCAGCGTGAAGGGCTCGACCAAGCGCCTCGTTTTCCAGGGCGTGCACATGCTCTTCGACGCCAAATTCGACCGCGAGTGGGGCACCGATCCGCGCACCAACACCCTTGTCTTCATCGGCCGCAAGCTCGACCGCGCCGCGCTGACCAACGCGTTCGAGGCCTGCCTGGCCAAGTAGGGCGCGGCCTTCGACCCGCCCGGAGATGGCAGATAGGAGATAGCAGATGGGGACGGATTCAATCCCGTCACTCGAATTCGAGGTAGGGCAAGTCCTCCGGACGAGCCGGGATTGGGAATTCCTGACGGCTCATCCGGAGGATTCGCCCCATTTCAAGCCGATACGAATTACGCGGTCATTCTTCGGCCTGACTCCATCTCCCATCTGCCATCTCCCATCTCCGCGCCGCAGGCGCAAACCCTGGCGTCAATATACGCCATGGGTTTCGGCCAGCTCGCGCAGTAGCGCGACGTTCGCCGCCGGGGTTTCGGGAGCGATGGCGCAGGCCGTGCTCAGGATGAAGCCTCGCGCCGTCATGCCGATCTCCAACCGCCGAATCACGTCCGCGCGGATTAATTTTTCGTTGCCCAGCAGCAACGTGTGCACCGGGTCGATGTTGCCCTTGATGAACGCACGACCGCCGATGCGGCGGACCGCGTCGGCCAACTCGACGTTCCCCAGCGGCGGCGGGTCAAGGCACTCGATGCCGTCGAAGCCTACGTCAATAATCGCCTCCAGCCGGTCACCAATCGCCCCGCAGGTGTGGCAGTAACTCGGCACGCCTCCCGCCTTCGCCGCCGCCACCAGCACCGCCTGCGCGGGCGCGATCAGTTCGCGGTAGAGCTGGGGCGAAATGAAACTTTGCCCCGCCCACGGCGCCGAGACGTTCAGCGCATCCACGCCGGCTGCGATCTGTTCGCGGGCGTGGCCAGCCACCGCCGCGGCAAACCGCGCCAGCAACGCCCGGCACTTCTCCGGGTCCGTCAGCAACGCCTCCATCGCGCCATCCGCGCCCAAAGCGTCGATCAGGTAATCCTCCGGCGAGTAGAGCGCGCCGTGGATCGACCGGTCCGGTCCTACCAGCGCCCGCGCCTGTTTCAGTTCCGCCACGCGGCCCTCCGCGCCGTTTGCCAGATACATGCGCAGGTGCGTCGACGGCGGGTGGTAGCTGAGCCGCGTCGCCACCGCCACGGGATCCAAATCGCCGATTTCCCGCTCCGGTGGCGTGGCATGGGTGTAACGCGGCAGGTCGTTGCGGCAGTAAACGCAGACATCCCCGTTGCGAAAGTGCACCACTGGTCCCTCCGGATTCGTCCGGTCGATCCGCTGCACCGTCCGCTCGTCGAGCGGCGCCGCGCCGACCGCGGGAATCAATACGCCGTCGAACCCAAAGCGCCGGCTGATCTCGCAGAATCCGCGGGCCAGCGCACCGTCGTGATTGTGCCACACGTCGATCGGGTCGAGCTCCGGCTGTTGCCGCAGCACGAAACCCAGCGACGGCTGGCACATCACCGGCACGCGGTCCGGCCGCTCCAGGCGCATGGCGGCAGCGAGACGAGTCCGGGAGGTATGCATCGGGGGCAGGCGGGGCCGGGCTCCGACCCGCCGGAGATGGCAGATGGGAGATAGGAGATGGAGAATACTCGATGGCAGACCGGTCAAGTGAGAGCAACACGCCTGCGGCTTCCTCCATCTCCCATCTTCCATCTCCCATCTCCGCAGGGTTCGCCCCGCGAACCCTGCAGTAATGATTTGTCCCCCGGGAACCCGACGGCTAATGGATTAATTCCAGCGTCTGCGTCCGCCCCCACCCCATGAATACGCCCCACGATCCCGCTCTCGACGTCCTTCCGCGCTCGCCCCAGCGCACCACCGCCCTCGGGCAGGATGCCACCATCCTCTATTCCGCGTCCGAGCCGCGCTATCGCGCGCTCGCCGAGCAGCTGGCCGCGGCCATCGCTGCCCGTGGCGGCACAAAGCCGGAGTGCGTTGCGGACACCGCGCTCCTGCCCGAACGCAGCACACCCCTCCCCACCGCCTACCGGAATCGCCCGCTGGTCGTCCTCGGCAACCTCAATACCAACCGCGTCCTCCTGCCGCTCTACGCCGACTACCTGTGCTCGACCGACGCCGTCTATCCGGGTGCTGATGGCTACGATCTCCGCACGTTGGTCAATCCCTACGGCACGGGCTCCAACCTCATCCTCGCCGGCGGTAGCAGCCTCCGCGGCGTCGAGCGCGCGGTCGAAAAACTCCTCGCCGCCCTCGGCATCGCCGGACCCGGCGTGACCGTGCCATTTCTCCTGCAAGTGGAGATCGCCCCCGCCCTGCTCGCCCAGCTGGCCCGCTGGCCCTACACGTCCCTCGACGATTCCACCGCGCTGCAGGCGTCCCGCGGGCGCGGCCTGATGTTCATCACCGAGCCGATCCGTCTGATCGGGGCCTACACGATGATGTGGTCGCTGACCGGCGACGAACGCTACGCCGTCGTCGCGCGCGATAACCTTCGCTGGCTCAACGAGCGCATGACCGACGGCTATGGCGACTGGCATTACCTGGCTGAGCGGTTCCTGCGCGCCATGCCGCTGCTGACCGCCAGCGGGTTGCTGACCGACGCGGACGTTCACCGCACCGACCACCTGCTGATGCTGACTGCGCTCGGCAACCAGCAGGAATGGTGGCGCATGAAAGTCGGCCATCCCCCGCTCGGCCACCGTCACCAGGGCAAGGGCACGTATGAATTTCTGCTGCTCGCGCGCTACCTGCGCGACTACGCGCACCCCACACCGGCCCTGCGCGCGCTGTGCGAACGCTGGTATGACGAGTGCTGCCTCTTCCTCGACGCCCTGGCCCGGGCGCGCGGCGACGATCAGGACGACGAGAGCTGCCTCAACAACATCGCGACCATCTTCCGCTACGCCCTCGGCCAGGAACGCCATGCGTTCTTCACCAGCGGCGACGCCCGCCGGGTGGCGGAGCGCTGCCTCGCGCTGCACGACAACAACGGCAACGGCGCCGGTCAGGGCGGCTACGGTGAAAGCCAGGGCATGTATCTCCAGCAGGAGGCCACGGTGCAGACCGCCGCCAGCGCGTTCTACTATGGCGACGGCCGGCTGAAGTGGATCCTCCACCAGCTCCCCAATCTCGCGATCCCCCAGCGCTATCCGTTCCTGCAATACGCCCCGGTGTTTCTCCAGAATTTCGCCACCGGCCCCGAACTGGTGCCCGAGCCGCCGCCGGCCGACCGCACGTTCCACTGCCTGCCGCTGACTGACCACCAGTTCACGATCAGCAACCACCCGCCGGAACACTACGAGCCCGCCGGCCACCTGGTGAACGCGCCCGAGACTTGGGAACTCGCCGAGGCCATCGCGCTCAACCGCCTCCCGCAGGCGCGCGGCTTCGACAAGTTCGTGCTGCGCGGCGGCTACCAGCGCGACGACGCCTACCTGATGATCCAAGGCTACCAGGGTGGCTTCCGGTGGCAGGGCCACATGCAGGCCGCCAACTGCCTCGTGCGCTTCTTCCAGGCGGGTCACGTGTGGCTCGTCCAAAACACCTCCCGGCATTCCTACTACGACAAGAACGGGCTCTTCATCAGCGACGGTCGCAACGACACCGCCCTGCCGCCCATCGCGGAACTCGTCGCCGGCGCCGACTTCCCGCCGGTCACGCTCACCGTCTCGCGGCTGCCCGACTATCATCACACCGAGTGGACGCGCCATATCTTCTGGTCCAAGTCCGGCGCCGGTTGCTTCGTCGTGATCGACCGTACGGTATTCCAGTCCGACGGCCCCTACTCGCTTACCTGTACCTGGCGCACGCCCGGCCACGCCGAACTCGCCGGCCGCCGCTGGACCAGCCTCCAGGGCCAGCACCAGTTCACGCTTGTCGCCGGCACGAACGTTCCCGCCACCTGCGACGTGGACTCCGACCAGGGCGCTTGCGAACCCTACGTGCTGCGCCAGCGCCGCGCCGGTTCGCACCGCGCGGGCGACGAGGCCACCTTTCAAAACCTGTTCTACGTGCGCGGCCAGGACGACGCCACGTCGCTCGATCTCCAGCGCATTGACGAACGCAGCTCCCTCGTCCTGCGCAACGGCCAGCCCGCGGCGTGGTGCGGCATCGAACTCGCCTCCACCTCCGCATGGCTGCCCGGCGCCAGTGCCCGCGCCGTCAGCGCCTGGGCCGAACCCGCGGCCATGGCTTTCGCCGGTGCCACGTCCGTGGTCCTCGCCGCGACGGGCTGGCAAATCCGCAGTGAACAACCGGTCGGGGTGTTGCTGGACTTGGACGCAGCGACGCTGACCGTTCGCCTCGACACTCCGGGCATCAAGCAAGCCGCCGTCACGCTCACGCTAGGTGGCGAAGCCCGCCAAGTCACGCTCACCGACGCGCTCATCGTCCCGCTCGCCGCTCCCGCCTGCGCCGCGTTGCGCACCGCGCTGACGTCGTGGCTGGGCGGTCTCCGTCCCACGCTCGCCCCGCCGGCGCCCGCCACCGCAGCTGAGTCGCAAGGCGGTTGGACAACGGCGTGGACTTACGACAGCGGTACCCGCCGCCCCGAGCGCGTGCGCAAGGTCTGCGTCAGCGCCAGCCCGCTGCCCGTCGACGCCTCGCCGGAGCAACTGCTGGATCCGGTGTTGCCCGACGGCTACTCCCGCGAAATTTGGACGCAATGGCCGGAGGCGCCGCACTACGACCTCACACTCACGTTCCCCGAGCCACGCACCGTCAGCGCCCTCAACATCCTTGGTGACTGCATCGACGACCCGTCACTGCGCGTGTTCAACCCCCTGCCCGACGGCATCACCGTCGAGGCCGAGACTGCCGGCGGAAAACGCCACAGCCATCCGGTGACCGCGGGCCCGGACCGCCACTACAAGCGTTACCGTGATGCCGAAAACCGGCTCGAGGTTCGAACCGCCGGCATCAACGAGGTGGCCCGTACCCTGCACGTCCGCTTGCCCGCGCCGAAAGGCCGGCCGCTGGTGTTGCACCGCCTCGAGGTGCTCGGCGACCGCGCTGTCGCTCCCGCTCTGCAGCACTGGATCGCCGCGGACCTCAACGGCGACGGGCGCAGCGAGATCGTGGCAGTCAACGCCGTAAACGAACTTTTCGTGATCAACGACGAGGGCCGCGAACTCTGGCGGCAGGCATTGCCTGTACCCGTCACGCACATTTCGGCGCAGCCCATCGACGCTTCCGGCCCGCCCGTGCTCTGCGTCGGGCTGCTGGGTGGTGAACTGCGGCTCTACCACCCCGACGGCGCGCTGCGACTGGCGCGCAAGCTGGCGGAGGAATTCCGCGAGCGCACCGATTGCCTCATGGGGTGGTTCAACGCCATCCATGCCCTGGCCATCTGGCATCGCGGCGCGGATGGCCGCGGCTCGCTCATGATGGGCGGCTACGGCATCGTCGTGTTCCTCGACGCCGATTTCCGGATCGCCGGGCACAGTTTCTCGGACGGCCCTTGGGAATACGACATCCTCGTCACCCCGGAGAATCGTCCCGGCCGCGGGGACATTTTCGTGCGCTGCGGCTGGAACCACGGCATCCAATACTACGAGGGCGTGCCCGGGGCCGGTCCGAGCGGCTTCCTCCAAAGTTTCGGCGGCTTCCAGCAGCCGATGTTCCGCCGGCTGAAACGGGTCATCCCGTTCCTCAACGGCCGCTCGCTTGCCTACGAGTGGGTGGACGTCGCCGGCGCACCCGACGGCGCGATCTTCGCCGCCACCGAGCTGGGCTGCGGCGTGCTGTCCACGGCAAAGAAGGACTGGCTCTGGAAACTCGAGGGCGGCATGTGCCTCAACGCCTGCTGCACCGGCCGCGTCGACGGCCGACCCGTCGCGCTCACCGCTGGCGCGGATGGATTCGTCACCGCGGTCGACCTGGCCGACGGCCGCGTCATCCGCTGCTGGCACGCCGGAGCCCCGGTCGTCGGCATGGCGCAGGCCCCGTCCGGCGAGCTCATCGTCGCCACCTCCGTCGGCGTTCGTTCGCTCGACGCCGCGTGGCAGCCGCGCCACGCCCTCGCCCGCCCCGTCCGCCGCATGCTGGCTCTCCGCGACGGACGATTGCTCCTCTGCCGCGACGACTCGACCCTCGAGTTGATCGAGCTCAGGAAGAGTTGATCGCGAATGGACGTGAATTTCATCCACCCGGAATTTTTTACCACGGATAACACGCATGAACACGGATCAGAAATCAGACATCCGATCCGGGATCCACGATCCGACCGTCAATTCTGGAACGCTGGAGGATTGATCCGTGTTCATGCGTGTTATCCGTGGTAAAAAATTCCGAACGCCGGCATTCGCGTAAATACGCATCCATTCGCGGTTAAAATATCCCCATGAAACGCCCCCTCACCATCGCCGCCGTGCAGCTGCCTACCGCGGCGCCCGGCTCCACCAACGCCGCCCGGCAGCGCGCGAACTTCGACCTCGCCATCGCGTGGCTCAACGCCGCCGGCAAACGCGGCGCGGATATCGCCTGCATCGGCGAGACGTTCAACGTGCTCGGCTGCAAACTCACGCGCCGCAACACGCCCGCGCTCGTCCGTCGTGCAATGGCTGAGACAACCCGCCGCTTCGCCCCCCTCGCCCGCCGGCACCGGATGGCGCTCATCATTCCGATCCTCGCGCTCATCGACGGCCAGGTGCGCAACGTCGCTGTGGTCTTCGACGCGAAAGGCCGCGTGGTCGGGCAATATTGCAAAGTCCACTGCATCGAAAACGAGAAAGCCTACGGCACCGTGCCCGGCGACACCTGGCCGGTCTTCAAGGTCGCGGGCGCCCGGGTCGGCATCCAGATCTGCCACGACAATTCGTTTCCCGAGAGCGCGCGCTGCCTCGCGATGAATGGTGCCGAGGTCATCTTCTGGCCGCATGTTATGGGTGGCTGGGGCGGCGAGTTCATGGACATCCTCCTGCGCGCCCCGGCGATCCACAACGGCGTGCATTTCGTGCCCGTCTGCTTCGGCTGTCCGCCGGATCGCGCGTGGCGCCCCGGCATGCTCATCGGCCGCAGCAGCATCATCGGGCCGGACGCCACGATCATCGCCGACGCGGGACGTCACCCCGGCATCGCGCTCGCCACGATCGACCTCGCCGCGCCCCGCGTGGCGCATTACTTCACCCGCGACCATGACTGGGTCTGGAAGATCGACATGCAGAACGACCGCCGCCCCGACACCTATGCGCCACTGACGCGGCCGGTGAAAAGGCAAAAGCCGGTGCGGGCTTCGAGTGTTTGAGGCGCGGGCGCGCCGCCGGAGTTCTGGATCGAGAGGTTCGCGAGGAAGACGCCCGAGGTCACCCGCACTGACGCGACCGCCTTTCCAAGTGCGTCAAGCTGGGCGCCTTACTGGCCTTCACCGCCACCCGCAGGCGTTGCGTTAATTTCCGCAAAATATGCAGCGACACCGCCCGGCGGCATCGGTAGGCTGGGCGCCCGTAACCCTCCCCGACCACCCCATGCACTTGAAGCTAATCTCCTGCAATGTCTTCCAGCGTGAGTCTTCCTGGTGCATCGCGCGTTCGCCGCATATCATCGACGCGGAATACACCGAGCTCGGCGAACACGCCCGGAGCAACGGGCTGCGGTATCTCATCCAATCGAAAATCGATGCGACTGAGGCGTCCGGAAAGAACTACGATGCCATCCTCATTCTCTTCGGCCTCTGCGGCAATGCCACGGTCGGGCTGCAGGCCCGCAAGACGCAGCTCGTAATGCCGCGGGCACATGATTGCTGCACCATTCTGCTCGGTTCGCGGGCCAAGTTCACCGAGCACTTCGGCGACGCGCCGAGCACGGCGTTTTCCTCCGCCGGCTATCTCGAACGCGGCGAATACTTCCTGCGGACCAATGACGACGGCGCCGCGATGGTGACGACCGGCGACGCCATGAAGGAGCTCATTGCGAAATACGGCGAGGAAGACGCCAAATACATTTGGGCGGAGATGCATCCCCCCCTCAACAACGACAAGGCGGTCTTCATCGACCTGCCCCAGACCAGCCACCTCGGCTATGCGGAGCAGTTCCAAGCCAAGGCCGAAGCCGCCGGCAAGCGCGCGGTGAAGCTGCCCGGCGACATCCGCCTCATCGAGAGTCTCATCGCAGGAAAATGGGATCCGAAGGAATATCTCGTCGTCCCGCCCGCCGCCGCCGTCGAGGGCGTGTATGACTGGGACGAGGTCGTGCGGGTGAAGAAGACCTGAGCGCGAAAGGCCACCTGCCGCGGCCCACGACGCGCAGCTGCTTTCATCGCCAGCTCCTGAGTTCCGTGAAAACGCTGTTTGCGCAGTTGAACCTTGCCCACCCCGGGCTCGAGGCCGTCAGCGCCGCCGTCGCGCGGGACGATCTTGAAACGGCCGGCGGACACCTGCTCACCTACTACTCGGGCCAGCGCCAGGCGCGCTGCCTAGATTTCTGGGACTTGTCCGGCCCGGAGGATTACACGCCGATGCCGTGGGGCGCGGCCACGACGCACGACCAGCTGTGGAAGAACACGCCCGACCAGGTGCTGGCCGGACAGCTGTATGCGTCGGGCCACACGTTCGATTTTTCGCGCGACGCCGACATCGACTGGTGCAGCGACATCCGCCTCTGGGCCGACGGCGGCAAGTATCCGCACGCTCAGGCGCGGGTCATGCTGCGCCGGCTCTACTGGCTGCGCGCGCTCGATCTCTGCTATCTGCGCGGCGACCCCGCGGAGCAGACCCGGGCGGCGGCGCAATTCTCGCGGCTGATGACCTCGTGGCTGGACCAGTGGGTCGAGGAGGAATTCGCGGTCAACCACGGCATCGCGCTGGCCGACACGATCTCGCATTCCGGCCTCGTGCGCAGCTGGTTTGTCTTTCTCCCCGCGCCGCAGGTCCCCGCCGAACTCAAGCTCCGCCTGCTCCAGCACATCGCCGAGGGCGCCGCGGACTTGCTGGCACGCGCGGCGTGGCACCCGTGGATTTGGGGCCTGAGCGAAGCGGGCGGGCTCGGGCTGACCGGGGCATTGCTGCCCGAGCTGAAGGGCGCGCCGGCGTGGCGGGCGCGCTGCTTCGAATTTGCAAACCGGTTTTTCCAGACGGAGCTGCGGCCGGACGGCACGCTGAAGCGCATGCACTTTTGCCCGCATTAC
>TBL_comb47_HYPODRAFT_10003959_pt1 | contig 17264 bp, 12 predicted proteins | sample TroBogypolimnion_40_FD_10682 | JGI IMG/M metagenome (IMG submission 10682)
TGCGGATTGAAGCCGCAGCAAAATCGGTTCAGGGGGTAAAATCTGCCAACTGGGAAGCCAAAACCGGAAAACTGGAAGTAATTTTCGACGAAACCTCCACCAATCCGGATGCCATCCAGCGTGTCATCGCAAATGCCGGCCACGACACGGAGAAGTACAAAGCCAGTGATGAAGTGTATAAGTCGCTGCCTGCCTGCTGTCTATACAGAAAGTAAACTCCCGGATGGGGGTCTGCTGATAAAGCTTAATGTTAACGTTACATTAATTTAAATATTATTTGTAATTAGATCAATTATAAATAAATTTAGTTTATAGATTTGTAACGATCAAAAAACAAAAACATTCCAAACAAAAGATGATTCCGACCATTTCCAATAGTACCCCCTGCATGTGCATGTGTTGCTGTATGTTGTTAAAACAGATGGAGGTAGTCGGTATGCTTTGTTAGATTTTAAACGAAATTTCAAATAGCAACAGGCCCTTCACAAAAATGTGAGGGGCTTTTTTTTAACCCAATAACAATAGAATAGTATGGCAGATTTAATTTTCAAGACTGAAGGAACATCCCAAACAGCAGCCCGTTTCGAAGCCAATTCCAGGCAGTTCAAACTCGTCATCGATGAACCGCCCGTTTTGGGTGGAGATGATCAGGGAGCCAATCCTGTAGAATTTTTACTGGCCAGCTATGCCGGTTGCCTCAACGTAGTGGCACATCTTACGGCGCGTGAACTGGGCATCAAGGTAGAGAAACTGAGCATTGCCATCAGCGGCAATATCAATCCAGCCAAACTGCTGGGCCAATCGGATGCAGAGCGTGCAGGATTCAAGCAGATTGACGTGGAATTCTCTCCTGTGACGGATGCCTCCCCAGAACTGACGGCACAATGGATCACCGTCATCAAGCAACGTTGTCCGGTGAACGACAACCTCTCCTCTCCCACCCCGCTAAGCTTCAGCCTGGTCGGTCAGGCATAGGCCTGTAAACCGCCTCCAGGAATTTACAAGTAGTCCAATATTTCAGGTATGTCCGGGTCCGATTGCGGATACCAGCATATCTGAAAGAGGAGGACTCCTTTTGCAACAGACTAATTGTCACATCACCCTCGGTCACGACAGAGCCTCTGTCCCATGTGTTTCCGTTTTCAACCAGAATTCTGTTTACCTTTGGCGGTAGAAAGCGTACAATACCTAATGCAATATTTCATAAAAAACATGGTTTGCAACCGCTGCATCCTGGTGGTGCAGCAGGTTTTCGATGAGTTGGGAAATCCCCCCGTCCGCATTGCATTGGGTGAAGTGGAGACCCCCCATCCGCTGAAAGCTGAAAATCTCGAAAAACTCAAAGCCAAGCTGGTGGGTTATGGTTTTGAAATGATCGATGACACAAGGAGTCAATTGATAGAAAAGATAAAGAGTTCCATCATCGGTATGGTACGAAACAACGACGGAGCAATCAAGATGAACCATTCCAGTTACATCGAATCCATCGTGAACAGGGATTATGCCTATCTAAGTGCCCTTTTTTCGGAAGTAGAGGGAACTACCATCGAAAAATACATCATCCTTCAGAAAATAGAACGGGTCAAAGAGCTACTGGTTTACGATGAGCTGACCCTTAGTGAGATTGCTGTCAAAACGGGATACAGCAATGTCGCCTATTTATCAGGCCAGTTTAAAAAGATTACCGGACTGACACCCAGTCATTTCAAAAAAGTAAGGGAAATCAAGCGCAAACCATTGGATCAAGTTTAAAAACCAAAAATCTTATAAACATCGGCGGAAATTCCATAACAGGCAGATCAGCTACCTTGTGTACTTTTGGAGAAAATTACAGAGAATGGAAAAAACGGTCAAAAAGAACTTCCCGGTTACGGGATTGGGATGCGCTTCCTGTGCGATTCATGTCGAGGGAGAACTCAAGGCCCACAAAGGAGTCATCAGCGTTGCAGTCAATTATGCCAATGCATCCGCGACAGTAGAATTTGAAACAGGTACCACCAACGCCGAAGATTTAAAATCCTCGGTTCAGGCCATCGGATATGACTTACTAATCGATGCAGAAGGCGAAGATCAACAGGAGGAGATGCAGCAATCACACTATAAAAAACTGGTTAAAAGCACAATTGGTGCCACTGTCCTTTCAGTTCCTGTCGTCGTGATAGGCATGTTTTTGATGGATATCCCCTATGCGAACTGGATCATGCTGGTATTGGCAACTCCTGTGGTCGGCTGGTTTGGCCGCAGCTTCTTTGTAAACGCATTTAATCAAGCAAAACACGGTTCTGCCAACATGGATACCCTGGTGGCACTGAGTACGGGTATCTCCTATTTGTTCAGCACCTTCAACACTTTTTTTCCGGAGATCTGGCACCAGCGGGGCATTCACCCTCCTGTCTATTTTGAAGCCTCCGCCGTGGTCATTGCATTCATCCTGCTTGGAAAAGTACTGGAGGACCGCGCCAAATCGAATACCTCCTCCGCTATTAAAAAATTAATGGGTTTGCAGCCAAAAACGGTCATTCTGGTCCTGGAAAATGGAACAGAATCGGAACTGCCCATTTCGATGGTGAAGAAAAATGACCGGTTACTGGTCAAACCGGGTGACAAAATTCCTGTCGACGGAGAGGTTTTCTCCGGAAACTCCTTTGTCGATGAGAGCACAATTACGGGTGAGTCGTTGGCCGTCGAAAAGATAAAAGCAGCCAAAGTCTATGCCGGCACCCTCAACCAAAAGGGCAGCTTTATCCTTACCGCCGAAAAGGTGGGTAGCGAAACCATTCTGGCACAAATCATTAAAATGGTCAGAGAGGCCCAGGGCAGCAAGCCACCCATCCAAAAACTGGCAGACAGAATTGCCGGGATATTTGTCCCGGTAGTGATGGGGATCGCCCTGTTGACATTTGTGATTTGGATCAGTCTGGGCGGGGAAAATTCCCTTACCCATGCCCTGCTGGCGATGGTCTCCGTGCTGGTGATCGCCTGTCCTTGTGCCCTCGGACTCGCCACACCTACTGCCGTGATGGTGGGGATCGGGAAAGGCGCTGGCCTCGGAATCCTTATCCGGGATGCAGAAAGCCTGGAGCTGGCTCACAAAATAGATGCGGTGGTTTTGGATAAAACCGGCACCATCACCGAAGGAAGACCTGTGGTCAAGGAGATTTACTGGAACATCCCGGTTACGGAAAGGGAAAAATATGCGACCATCCTCTCTGCAATTGAATCCTTGTCGGAGCACCCTTTGGCTGAGGCTGTCGTGGATCATCTGAGGGTGAATACCGGAACGCGCCTTTCCTTCGATCACTTTGAGAGTTTAACAGGGAAAGGCGTTGAAGCCATTTTTGAAAAAGAAAGCTACGCCATTGGCAACAGAAGACTGGCAGAGGAACTTGCCGTTGAGGTTCCTGAATCCTGTGAAAACATCATCCGGGAATGGGAAAAAGAAGCCAGTACAGTGGTCTATTTTACAACAGGAAATACTGTCATTGCCCTCATTTCCGTAGCAGACAAAATCAAAGAGAGTGCTGCGAAAGCCATTTCCGGACTCCTGTCAGACGGAATTGAAGTTTACTTGCTTACGGGCGACAATCAACAGACCGCCCAGGCAGTGGCGAACCAGGTAGGATTGCAGCATTTCAAAGCCGGGGTGATGCCTTCCGAAAAGTCTGAATTTGTGAAAAATCTTCAGCAAAAGGGGAAAATAGTCGCCATGGTAGGCGACGGAATCAATGATTCCCAGGCTCTAGCTCAGGCCGATGTGAGCATTGCCATGGGAAAGGGGTCAGACATTGCCATGGATGTGGCCAAGATGACCATCATCTCTTCCGACCTGTTGCTCATTGCCAAGGCCATCCGGCTCTCTAGAATAACTGTAAACACCATTCATCAGAATCTTTTCTGGGCATTCATTTACAACCTGATCGGCATTCCGGTGGCAGCAGGCATCCTCTATCCCATTTGGGGATTTATGCTGAACCCGATGATCGCAGGCGCAGCCATGGCATTGAGTTCCGTTTCGGTGGTCAGTAACAGCCTGAGGCTAAAAACGAGAAAACTAGTTTAGAGGAAGGGTAAATAGTAGCAGCAGAAGAAAATTTCCGATTTTGGATTTGGTTCCTGAGCGTTTGGAATGGATCAATTTTCGATTGAGTGAACCTCAACGGGGTGGAATGGGCTATTTGTTTAATTTGACCACTCTGCCAGTCAATTTAGGCAGGTAAACGGCGAAAGTTTTCAAATAGCTGATCATGGTCTGGACTACCTCCAAATGCGTTTCATCTTTCGAGGCAGCCTTTTTGAAGGAGAGAAAACCATCTCCACCTTCCACCAGAAAATTATTGGTCAGCACCTTGTACATCCGTTGATCTTCCAAAGCTTTTCCATTCAACGTGCAACGTACCACCCTGCTTCCCAGCGGTAAAGTATCATTGTATTGAATTACCATTCCTGATGAAACCTGCAACACGCCATTGGTTTGGTCGGCGGCGTGTTCAAAAAGCTCCCGAAGGAAGACCCCCTTCAATTCAACCTTTACCACCGTATTGGGGAATGGAAAAGCCGAGATCAGATCACCTGCAGTCACATTAGGACCAGTAATATCTTCGCGCAACCCGCCACTATTGACAAGCGCTAACTCGTAATCGGGAAAAGCGTGCAGCATCCCGTCCGCAACCATATTGCCCATCGTTGATTCTTCTCCATAGGACCTTGTCAGAGGTTGAGAAATGCAGCTTATTTTTTGTCCGGAAATCTTGTCAACCCGTTCCTTCCACTTGTTGATACACTGCCTGGTAGCAGGATCATCCGGCGTTTCATCTTCGTAAAGGTAATTCAGTGTATTCTGATACCCAACCATCTTTTTGTGATGAAGGTCGTAATGCACCACCAGTTTACCAATCTCAATGCCCAGCGCATCCGTCGAGACAATGAGGGAGCCATTGCTGGTCAGCGGTTGGGGTGTTCCCTGGTGGGCGTGACCGGTAATCATAATATCAACCCCTTTTATTTTAGCAGCCAACTCTATGTCCTTCTGCAAATTCCTTTCGATATCCACCGATCCCTTGGAGGATTGGCGTCCGGGAATCCCCTCGTGCACAAGTAACACGACAAGATCTACCTGAGGTTTGAGCTGATCAATGTAATGCTGCAGATAAAACTCTTCGTCCCCGGCCTCGATTCCGTGACGCATCGTATCCGATACCGTATCATAAAAGGCATATTTGCCGTGTAGCCCAATTACTCCTATTTTCAGCCCGTTTTTTTGGAATATTTTAAAGGGATTGTTCCAAATCAGATTGCCCGTATCATGGACAAAAAGATTGCCATTCAGAATAGGAAAAGTCGCCTTTTCAAACTGCAACACCATATTCTTCCAACCATAATCGAACTCGTGGTTACCAATACAGGTGGCATCGAAAGACATATGGTTCATTACATCAATAACAGCTTCACCCTTGGTCAACGAACAAATATCCGGTCCCGTAAAAAAATCCCCTGCATCCAGATAAAGCGTATTCGGATTTGCCAATTTTTCCCTTTTTACCCTGGCTGCAATTTTTGCAAATCCACCTACTTTTCTGGTTTCGCTGATCCAACCCACTTTGATGGGTTCAAAATTGGCATGAAGATCGTTGGTATACAAAATGGATAACTCCTTCGGAGAGTTTCCATCCAAAATAGCCGTTTGGGCAAAACTGACCTGTACGAGCAGCAGCAGCGAACAAAAAAACAAAATTCTCTTTCTCAGCATTTCTAGTGTATAAAAGTATCCTTCATTCGTCCGGATTCATCCTGTAAATTTCAGTCAAAATCAGGCAAATAACAGATGAATTCAGGCGGAAAACTCTGACTATCCTTGCAAAACAGGATTTATGGTTTCTGAACACCAAATATTCTTCAGTCGACTGGCGCAAGGGTTCGCGCCAAAATCTGCCAAAAACGATAGAAACTGTCCCTGATAGAATTATCCCACTTCACCCGTCATGGCAGGCTGGCTAAAGTAGTGGTGAATTAATTTCTTCAACTGGACGGAGGAGTATGGTTTTGAAAGATAGTCGTTGCACCCCGCATCAATTGCTTTTTTTCGGTCTCCCGCAAGACCGTATGCGGTTTGGGCAAAGATGACGACCTTGGTGTTGAAAGTGCGTATCAGCTGGGTTGCATTGTATCCATCCATCACGGGTAATTTGATATCCATCAGCACCAAATCAAGTTCCGGATGATTGCGGCAAAGTTCAACCCCTTCGGCTCCATTTTTCGCCACCAGGATCTCCTTGCCGAAAGCTTCGATATCCAGCTTCAGCAACAAGGCCGATGTTTCATCATCCTCCACGATCAGAATATTCAGCCTTTTTCTCAGGCTTTCGTTTTCCAAATTGGCTCTTTCAGCCAAATGCTTCCTGGATTTGTTCACAACCGGACAATAAGGTATCGTGAACCAAAATGTGGAACCTTTTCCCTCCTCGCTCTCCACCCAAATTTCACCCCCTAGTAACTCCACAAAGGATTTGGAGATGGACAATCCCAATCCGGCTCCCTGAAAAGCCCTTGCATCGGAAATATCAGACTGAATGAAACGTTCAAATATCGGTCCTTGCCTGTCGGGAGGAATTCCAATGCCTGTATCTTTTACATAAAATTCGAGGTAGGCACTTGTGCCAGACTGCTTGCCGGCAACCCCGTTTTTAAGAGTACATCCAATTTCAATGGAGCCTCTAGGCGTAAATTTGACTGCATTCTTGAGAAGATTGGAGAGAGTGGCGTATATTTTTTTATAGTCTGACAGGATGAGTGATTCACTATCCCTGAGCAGATTGATGCAGTTTAACTTGAGTCCTTTGGACAGGACCTCCGGTCCAAAGAAAAGCGACACAAATTCAATCAGTTCATTGACATTCATCTCTATCTCTTCACGCTCCATTAACCCGGCCTCGATTTTCGAAATATCTACAATGTCGTTGATGATGTTCAGCATACGGATACCGCTCTTGTTGATCATCTGGATAAACTCCTTTTGGGTGTCGATGGAAAGGTCCGATTCCTGTAACAGATTGGCAAAACCCAGAATGCCGTTCATCGGGGTGCGGATTTCGTGACTCATATTGGCCAAAAAGGCAGATTTTAACCTGTTGCTCTCTTCCGCTTTCTCCTTTGCAAGGTGTAAATCAATTTCTGCCAGTTTACGCTCTGTGATATCCTGCGCAATACCAATCAGAAAAGATGGAACTCCATTTTCGTCCAGCAATACATCGCCCGATTCCGCCCAGATATATCGAACAGATTTGTCCGGCCAGATGATCCGGTATTCAGGTTCCATTTCCAGTTTCCCAGATGGGCCGTAGCCTGGGCCTTGCGCAAATCACTTTCCGTGATATCATTTTTTGCTTTACTATCAAATAGCGCCTTGTTGGAGGTGACTATTTTAGTTATATTCGTCAAGGACAACAAGCACAAAGTTTCATCCTGGTTCAAAACACCACTTAGCTGAACAAAGATGGGCAAATTATCATCTTTTTGAATGACTGCCTCACAGGTCGTTCTTACCTTCGAGAGAAACACCTCCTTTAAGAAACCGTTGAAAACAGAATGGGTAGAACGGGAAAGGTAGTCTTCCAGTCGGGTATTTTTTAAATTCAGTCGTTCCTTACCTAGCATACCGGCCGCAGCAAAATTGAGCTGGACGATATCACCTTTTTCATCAAGAGACAAATAGCCTGTGGGAGCAAAATCGTACAATTCAGAGTATTTTTCTTCCGCACGTTCTGCGAGCTCCTTTGCAACCAGAAGTTCCTCGTTTTGCATCTCAAGTTCTATCTGATGGATTTCCAGTTCCAAAAGAAGCCTGGCCGGATCTGTGGCTTCGGTATGCAAATTCTGAAATGACTGCTGGGTTCCTATTTTCTCCTCCGCCCTTGCACGAAGGTCATTGACCTGGGACAAACTGCGCCCATCACTTGTCATTTGGATAAATTTTGTGCTCTGTTAGTATTAAGATGGCTTTATTCAACTCCTCTTCCAACTTCTTGGCCTTGGTGATGTCGATAAAGGTAATCACCAACCCATCGATGTGGTCGTTGAAGGTGCGGTAGGGCATGATGCGAACGGTGTACCACCTGTTGTCGTGGGTTGGAATGTTTGTCTCCGTGAATACCAGGGTACGCAATACTTCCAGCGAATGCTCTACCATTTCGGGATATTGCAGGTCGGTGACCAGGTCGGTAAATGGTCGACCAACATCACTTGGCCTGAATTTAAAGAGCTTCACCAACTGATCTGTAAATCTTCTTATTTTTAACTCTTTGTCCAAAAACAAAGTGGCGATGTCTGTACTGTTCAGCAGGTTTTTCATGTCGTTCTGGGCAACCATAAAATCTGCGATTTTATTTTGGAGTTCTACATTGACCGTCTGCAACTCTTCGTTGAGGCTTTGCATCTCCTCCTTGGAGGTAGTCAGCTCTTCGTTGGCGGATTGCAGCTCCTCGTTGGTGGATTGCATCTCTTCGTTGGTGGATATCAACTCCTCCTGGGTCGTCTGCATCTCTTCACGCGTGCTTTGAAGCTCTTCATTCGCCCGCTGCAACTCAAGCTCCAGTTTTTGCTCGTGAAATGTAAAGTCCTGATTCTCCTGGATTAATTTTCTGGCTGTCGAACGATGGAGCTCCTCCACACCGGCAAAAACAATCATGATCGTACTTTTGACGGCATCGGGACTGTCGAGCAGTTGGAGGGTAACATCCACCAACTGGATTTTTTCACCGGTAGCTACTTTCAGCCGCTGAAACTTGATGGGCTCATAATTCTGCTTTACTTTTCGGATGGCACCTGGAAGGACGTTGCGCAAACCCTCCCTCGCCATGTCGTAAATGTTCATATTTGCACGGCCAGCCGCAGGTTCAAGGTATTTTCCGGTTCGACCAGTAATGTAAAGTATATCACCATCGCCATTGATCAGCACACTTGCGGGAGCATAACGCTGCAAGACAATTTGATCTGCTATAGATTGAATATCAGGGCGTTTAAAGGTTTTTATCTCCTCTGGCTTCCTTCTGGGGGAGTGTATAAATGAACTGGGAAAATCTATCAGCTCCGTAGCAATGGGAACAGCCGATCGTTTGTAGAGTTTCAGCTTGGCATCGATGGGGGTAAACCTCGCACTTTGGGAATTATCACTTTCCGCACTGCCCAAAAGCATGATACCTCCTGCATTCAGGCTGTAGTGAAACAGGCTGAACAATTTTTTTTGCAGTTCCGACTCCATGTAAATGAGCATGTTCCTGCACATTACGATATCCAGCTTGGTAAATGGTGGATCCTTGATCACATTGTGCGTGGCGAACACAATCATTTCCCGGATGACCGTGTTGACACGAAAACTACCTCCCTCTTTTGAGAAAAAATGAGTGAGACGCTCTGACGAAACGTCTGTCACGATATTTGCTGCATAGACTCCTTTTCTTGCGATGTCAATGGCATCACTGTCGATGTCTGTTGCAAAGATCTGCAATTTCAAACCTTTGTGGATCTTGAACTTTTCATAGGCTTCCCAAAATATCATCGCCAGTGAATAGGCCTCCTCCCCTGTCGAACATCCGGTCACCCAGGCCCGAATCGTATAATTGTCGGGCAGCTCACCAAACAATTCAGGTAATGCATCCTCCTTCAATTTTTCCCAAACCTGGCCATCTCTGAAAAAATTGGTTACTCCAATCAGCAACTCATCGAAAAGGACATCCAGTTCCCCCGGATTTTCCTGTAAGAAGCGGACATAGGTGGCCAGTTTTTCAATCTGATGCACATTCATTCGCCGCTCAATGCGCCTGATCAGCGTATTTTTTTTATAGAGTGAGAAGTCGTGTCCCGTTTGAGACCGAAGCATCAGGATGATCTTTCCGAGGTTGCTTCTGCCATTATCATCCAATTCATTTTCAGGCACGATCTGCTGACTTTTCTTCAGGAAGGAGATCAATTTAGAAGGCAATTCCTGCGCCGGACCCACGATGTCAATGCTGGTCGCTTTGAGGGCACTTTGAGGCATTCCATCAAACTTTGCCGTCAAAGGATCCTGCACTACCGTGATTCCATTTTGCTCTTTGATCGCCTTCAACCCCTGACTGCCGTCGGATCCCATACCCGAGAGGATCACTCCTATGCCTTTTTCGTGCCGGTCTGCAGCGAGTGAGTGGAGAAAATAATCAATGGGTAGCCGCAGACCGTGGATCTCCAACGGTACCAAAAGATTCAGATAGCCATTCTGAATCGACATACTCTTGTTGCGGGGAATAACATACACCTGGTTGGGTCTAACCAACAGGTGATCAGTAACGAGTGTCACGGTCAGTTCAGTGATGCGCTGCAGCAATTCGGGAAGAATGCCGACATAGTTGGGATCCAGGTGCTGAATGACGACGAAAGCCATACCACAATCGGCCGGAACATTCTCAAAAAAAAGTTCCAGTGCCTCCAGTCCACCGGCCGAAGCGCCGATGCCGACAACCGGAAAATCGTGAATATGTGGCTCCCGGTCTTGTGAAGCACTGGGCTCCACTTTCTCTATCGAAGATTTACGTGATTTCATCTGAAATTATATTTTTTAATTATTGGCAGATGGAATATCTTCTTGATCATTAACATATTGTTTGGTGATTTACATTCCATAGCAACTCCTCTAAAAGTTGGTTTTTAATCAGGTCAGAGGCATCTTTTTGCAAGGGAAAAACAAGCTCACGCTACCTTTAGGTTCAGCATTAATTCAGCCAATACACTATAAATATAGGCATTTTTTTTTATGATTCAACTTTCCATTTATTTGGAAAATTAATCACCTCTCTGACGGGCAGGCCTCTGTTAAATGCAAAATACAGTCTCCATCAGGATTTTTCAAACTGTACAAGGCAAAACCCAAGCTGGATGGAAGGGCTTGAGCCTACTCGCTAACCCATCATCCAAGCCATAAATATTATTATGATGATTGTCCGTAAGTTGATAAATCAGCAAAAAGACTCGGGCAATTGCTCAGAAATATGGATGGAGCAATCATTTGTCTCTGGGACTATTCTATTGTTGGCTCTGTGTTTTCCCTCGAAAATCCCAGAGCCAGCGTCTTGGATAGGGTATCCAGGGCCAGAGATTGAATGGTCTCGCTGTTGACCAGGGTATTGATCTGGTCCCGGATTATTCCGTATTGGTGGTGCAGGGGACAGGGGTTTTTCTCATCGCAATTTTTCAAACCAAACCCACATCCGACAAAGAGTTCCTCCCCTTCGATGGCGATGATGAGCTCCTTCAGCGGTAAATCCTGTCTGGAAGGGTCCAGAAAGAAACCACCCCCCTTTCCCTTCACGGACCTGACGAATCCCTGCTTTGCGAGCCGCTGGAAAATCTTGGCTGTAAAAAAATAGGGTGCTTCTATCTCGTGGGCGATCTCCGCAACACCAGGTCTGCGCTCTTTCAGGTTCTGCAACTGGATGTATACCATCCCTCTCAAAGCATATTCAGTCTCTTTTTTAAACACGGCCGGCAGGTTTCAATGTTAAATCAGGATCAAAAGTAAAAAAAAACAAATCAATTATAAATATTATAAGACCTTTTTGTCTTTTAATAAAAATTAAATATATTTGTCCTGGAAAACACAAATGTTCACAGACAATTTAAAATAGAAAAAATGGAACGTGCCACGCAAAATTTGGAAAACGATCACCAGCACATCCTAAAACTGATTGAGGTCATGGAAGAGATGGTCAAACAGACAGAACCCAATATTTCGCACCTGGAGGAGGTTGTTGAGCTGATCCGGAAATTTGCCGACGGTCTTCATCACGCGAAGGAAGAACAATTGCTATTTCCGTTGATGGCAGAAAAGGGATTCTCGCAGCAACAAGGCCCAGTAGCCGTGATGTTGATGGACCACGAGCAAGGCAGGGCATTCGTGAAGGGCATGGCCGACAACATTCTCCGTTTCAAGGATGGTCAGGTTAGCGCCCTCATTCTGATCTACTCCAACATGCTGGACTATGCGGAGCTCCTCATCAACCACATCGCCAAGGAGAACAACATTCTCTTCCGGATGGCCGACCAGGCCTTTACACTGGAAGACCAGGCCCGGCTGGTATTAGAATTTTCCAGGGTGGATTCCGGCTCCATCGAGGAGCTATCGGCCAATGCTTTCATCCGGCGAATTGAAACGCTCGTTCAACAATATCTACCAATCAACTAATTAGCGCATCATTTATTTATTAAAAAAACAAGTTTATGACACCAAAGAAACTATGGATCGGCTTCATTGCCGTCATGACCATCTCCTTTGCCGTACTGATCTATTACGGAATTGAAATATACAGGGAAGCACCGCCCATCCCCGACAAAGTGGTTACGGCCGACGGAACGGTGCTCTTCACCGGGCAGGATATCAAGGATGGTCAGAATGTATGGCAGTCAATGGGCGGTCAGGAGATGGGCACGGTCTGGGGACACGGCGCCTATCAGGCCCCAGACTGGAGTGCAGATTGGCTGCACAAGGAGGCACTTTTTATTCTGAATAAGCTGGCAGTCAGAACGACAGGTAAAACCTACAGCGACCAGACAGATGAGAACAAGGCCGCGCTAAAGGTCACGCTGCAACGTGAAATTCGGAAAAACAGCTATGATCCGCAAGCCAAAACGCTCACTATTTCGGCAGACAGGGCCGAAGCGATTGCCGACAATGGTAAATTCTACAGCGGATTATTCACGGATGATCCGGCCCTTCTAAAACTACGTCAGGCCTACAGTATCCCGGATCATGCCATCAAAGCACAGGAAAGACTTAAGCCCTTGAATGCCTTCTTCTTCTGGACTGCCTGGGCCTGCGTGACACAGCGCGTCGGACAGGACATTACCTATACCAACAATTGGCCATCCGAGGAATTGGTTGGAAATCATCCCACAGGAGCCCTTCTCCTGTGGACCGGATTCAGTGTCATCATGTTGCTGGCAGGTATCGGACTGATGGTTTTTTACTATGCCCGCAGAAGGGAAGAGAGTGCCGATGAAATTCCGGCAAAATTCCCCCTTGCCGACTATGTACAAACGCCTTCTCAAAAGGCTACCGTAAAATATTTCTGGATCGTTTCAGCCCTATTCCTGGTTCAGGTACTGGCAGGGATCATCACCGCACATTACACAGTGGAAGGCCAGGGATTCTTCGGTTTTCCACTCTCCCAATGGCTCCCCTACTCCGTCTCCCGCACCTGGCACATTCAGATTGCCATTTTTTGGATCGCAACCTCCTGGCTGGCCACCGGACTCTACTATGCACCTGCCATCTCAGGCATTGAACCGAAATATCAAAAATTGGGGGTAAATACCCTGTTTGTGGCTTTACTTGTCATTGTCGTTGGATCCTTGATAGGTCAATGGATGGGCATCATGCAGAAACTGGGCTACATACAGAACTTCTGGTTCGGTCATCAGGGATATGAATATGTAGATCTCGGTCGTTTTTGGCAGATCTTCCTCTTCGCCGGACTCTTCATCTGGTTGTTCCTGATGGGTAGGGCCATTTGGCCGGCGCTGAAGGTCAGATCCGAAAGCCGCAACCTGCTCATTCTCTTTTTGATCTCTACCATCGCCATTGCAGCCTTCTATGGTGCCGGACTGATGTGGGGAAGGCAAACCAATCTCGCCATAGCCGAATACTGGCGCTGGTGGGTCGTTCACCTTTGGGTAGAAGGTTTCTTTGAGGTATTTGCAGCGGTCGTCACTGCCTTTCTGTTTGTCAGGATGCAAATCCTCAAGGCTTCTACAGCCACCACAGCGGTTCTTTTCTCCACTGTTGTCTTCCTTTCCGGAGGTATTCTGGGAACTTTCCACCACCTCTATTTCACCGGTACGCCAACCGCAGTAATGGCATTAGGTGCGACATTCAGTGCCCTGGAAGTTGTTCCTCTTGTGCTGATGGGTTTTGAGGCCTATGACAACCTCAAACTTAACGGGTCCAACGAATGGATCAAGAAATACAAATGGGCGATTAACAGCTTCATTGCCGTAGCCTTCTGGAACCTGGTAGGTGCTGGTATTTTTGGGTTCCTGATCAATCCTCCCATTGCACTCTATTACATGCAGGGGCTCAATACGACCGCTGTTCACGGACACACTGCCCTGTTTGGCGTCTATGGAATGTTGGGAATCGGACTAATGCTTTTCGTGCTGAGAGACATGGACAAGGATACAGTATGGAAGGAAAAATGGTTGAAATTTGCCTTCTGGAGCATCAACATCGGCTTGGTAGCTATGGTGATTTTCAGTCTGCTTCCGGTTGGTCTTGCCCAAACACTGGCCAGTGTGAAGGAGGGATTGTGGTATGCCCGTTCGGCAGAATTTATGCAACAACCCTACATCCTCACCCTGAAATGGATGAGAATGATCGGTGATACCCTCTTTGCCTTCGGCACCATTGCCCTGGCGTGGTTTATCTTCGGACTCAAGGGCGGTTGGTCGATTCAAAAAAAGTGACTAAAGTGAACTAAAGTGAGCTAAAATACTTAAGGGAAATGAGAATCAGTCCGGAGTCCAAAACTTCAGTCACTTTTGTTCACTTTAGTCACTTCCTTTGATAACAAATAATTCACATTTCCCCTTCGTACCTATCATTTTTTTACTTAATATTGCAAAAACATTATAAAATGACATCGATCAACCTGCATACCGGCCATCACCATCTCTTGCCATAAGGTAAGCTGGAGTTGATCATTCTAAAAATATAGAACAAATCATTGGCAGGCTTACCACAAAAGGTAAGCCTGCTCTCATTTTAAACTATGGAAACAACGCTGCGCATCGCCATTCAAACCAAAGGAAGATTGAACGAAGACTCGATCCTCCTCCTCAATGAGTCCGGGATTAAACTAATCGACGGAAAAAGAAGACTGATCTCTTCTGCCAAAAATTTTCCGCTCGAGGTGCTCTACCTGCGCGACGACGATATTCCACAGTGTGTGGCCGACGGAGTGGCCGACGTGGGCATCGTGGGCAAAAACGAGATGGAAGAACAGAAAAAGGTGGTGGAGGTAATCAAATACCTTGGCTTCAGCAAATGCCGCCTCTCCCTTGCCGTGCCAAAAGACATCGAATATCCGGGTCTCGCGTGGTTTAACGGAAAAAAAATTGCCACCTCCTATCCTGCCATCCTGAAAGATTTTCTGGACAAAAACGAAATGCAGGCAGACATTCATTTCATCGCCGGATCTGTGGAGATTGCCCCGGGCATCGGACTGGCGGACGCCATTTTCGACATCGTCAGTTCTGGCAGCACCCTGGTCAGCAACAGGCTGAAAGAGGTGGAGGTGGTGATGAAATCGGAGGCCATCATGATTGCCAATCCACTACTCTCCAAAGAGAAACAAGCTATTCTGGACGAGCTGATCTTCAGAATTGAATCCGTTGAAAACGGGAGAGGCAAGAAATACATTTTGCTCAACGCCCCCAACGAAAAAATGGAACAAATCATCAAGGTATTGCCGGGAATGACCTCCCCCACCCTGATGCCACTGGCCAAACCGGGGTGGAGCTCCCTCCACTCCGTCATCACCGAATCCGAATTCTGGGAGGTAATCGGTAACCTGAAAAGAAACGGAGCAGAGGGTATTCTCGTATTACCCATTGAAAAGATCATCTTTTAACCGTCGTCATGCAAATCTACCTAAATCCATCCAGGGAAAACTGGAATCAACTGACCATCAGGGCTACCTCCGACTATTCGGAAAAGCTTCCTGTCGTGGAGGAGGTAATGCAGAACATTCGGCTGCACGGAGATGCTGCCATCCGGGAATATACCACCAGATTCGATCGGGTATCGGTTGAAGAATTGCTGGTATCGGAAGCTGAACTCCAACAAGCAGAGAGAGAGCTGGATCCCAATCTGGCACAAGCCATCCGCACTGCTGCAGCCAACATCCGGACTTTCCACGAAGCACAAATCACACACACAAAAAAAATAGAGACCTTTCCGGGAGTCAGCTGCTGGCAGAAGAGTCTGCCCATCGAAAAGGTAGGGCTTTACATCCCAGGGGGATCGGCCCCCCTCTTTTCAACCGTTTTGATGCTCGCCCTTCCGGCGCTGATCGCCGGATGCAAAGAGGTGATTCTTTGCTCCCCACCAGACCCTGCCGGGAAAATTCATCCGGCCATCCTCTTCGCCGCCAGACTCTGCCACGTATCCCGAATATTTAAAATCGGTGGTATCCAGGCCATCGGATCCATGGCTTACGGGACGGAATCCGTTCCAAAAGTTTACAAAATTTTCGGTCCGGGTAACTCCTGGGTCACCGCCGCCAAACAATATGTCTCGCTCCACACCTGCTCCATCGACATGCCTGCAGGACCCTCCGAACTGGCCGTAGTGGCAGACCTTTCGGCCGATCCTGCGTTCGTGGCATCGGATCTCCTTTCCCAGGCCGAACACGGACCCGACAGCCAGGTGCTCCTGATCACGACAGAGCTGTCAGTAGCCGAGAAGGTTGCTGCCGAACTCACCCTGCAACTGGAACAACTTCCCCGGAAGGAGATTGCTGCAGCCGCCCTCTCCCACAGCAGAACCGTGGTGCTTGCTTCAATGGAGGAGGTCCTGGATTTTGTCAATAGCTATGCGCCAGAACACCTGATTCTTCAATCGGATGATGCCTCCGCACTGGCTGCGAAGGTGACCAATGCAGGCTCCGTCTTCATTGGTCATTATACCCCGGAAAGCGCCGGAGATTACGCCTCAGGCACCAACCATACCCTTCCCACCAATGGCTGGGCAAGATCTGTAAGTGGATTGAACCTGGACAGTTTTTGCAAAAAAATCACTTACCAGGAAATCTCTAAAGAGGGTTTGCAACTATTAGGTCCGGTGATCGAAACCATGGCCGAAGCTGAACTGCTTCAGGCACATAAAAATGCCGTCACTCTCCGGCTCAGACAAAAAGATCAACCCGAATGAGAAAGGAAACTTAATTACGATTTGAAAAAATGCTTCTTCATTAGCATATTGGCAAATTAGCAAATTAGCAAATTATGGAATTCTCGCTTCAAAATATCACCCGCAAAAACATCCTCGCCCTGCAACCCTATTCCAGTGCAAGGGATGAATATACCGGGGAGGCCTCTGTTTTCCTGGATGCCAACGAAAATCCCTTCAATGCACCCTGGAACCGGTATCCCGATCCGCGGCAGCTGGCCCTGAAAACAAAGCTGGGCCAATTAAAGCACATCGCCTCCGAAAATATCTTTCTGGGCAATGGCAGCGACGAACC
>TBL_comb47_HYPODRAFT_10003960_pt1 | contig 17262 bp, 20 predicted proteins | sample TroBogypolimnion_40_FD_10682 | JGI IMG/M metagenome (IMG submission 10682)
GGCGGGACCTCGACCGCCTTTACCGTCAGCGCCGGCCTCGGTGTCTCCGGTCAAACAGCCTCGGTTACTGATGCAGCGGCAACACTGACATTTGCCACGTCCGGCAATACGGTAACAGGAACCCTGAATACGGTTGCCGCCGCCAACATCTTTGATGCGTCCGCCATCGGTACCGGCGGTTCTCTCATCAATGCGACAAGCGTTACCGCCTGGGATGTGCTGACTACCGGCGACGCTGACATGAAGATTATTGGTAACGCCGCATTTACCAGCGGCAATTCGGTTGACCTGGTTACTGGTCATGCCGTCGATCTCACAGCCTGGAACACTGCCGGTATTGCCAATGTCACCTTGGATATCAGCGGGATCAACCATAATCTGAGCTGGAATGCTGTTAATCTTGACTATGAAGGTACTGTGGGAACTGATACTTGGAAACTTACCGATGCCGGTAATACCAAGTTGGTGCTTGGCATTGCCTAAGAGCTAAGAGTTACGAAGTAAAACATCCGTACCGTCTTCATGGCGATACGGAGAATAACAAACGACAACCGCGGATTTATTCCGCGGTTGTCGTTTCCATATTCCGCCGCAATGTGAATTCAGCCTAAAAAAAGCAGTTGGATTTTTTTACGTGATCGGCAATAGTATTTGATAGCCTTCTGATCCCTGAATGATGGAGATTCCCCGCAAAAATGCTTTGAATGCTTTTCAGCTTTTCGATATGCAGTTCCATAAGAATCAACCCTGTTTTAAAGCTCTTTTAAAATACAATACTTTACATGCAATGATAAACAATGGTGCATTAAATGTAATAATACAATATATATAATGCCGGGTTAACGTTTTTTTCAAAGACTGACGATATATTGTTAATTATAAGATAATTTTTTTAATTGAACATGACAGATTTAAACGAAGCTGGGGAAAATTGCGGTAAGAGGCTCCTGTTCTTGCATATCAGAGGAGATATGCAAGGGCAGGAGCTAATACCGGAAGAAAGGTGAAAGCGCCGCCAAAGAGATGCTCAGTTCAAGAAAAAAAGCATCCCATGAAGGAAATCCCACATCAACGACCACCCAGCAGTGGTTGAGCGAAAAAATCGCCCCGTGATGCGAACGGTTGCCGGGAAATAGAAATTTACGGTTCATATTTTTGTACTTTAAATAAGAGATCGCGCGGAAAAAATTAAAAAAAATCGTCAAAGCCCTTGTATTTTAAAAAAGAAGCATTTATTATATTAATTGAGAGAAAAATTGTGGAACATTCGAAATCTATATCACGTTCATTCAGTGAGTTGATGCTTGTATGCAGTATTGATACTAATATACTATCAGTAGACATTGCGGCAATTATTCGGAAAAACACTGGAAAGAGAGGAGGTCGGATATGCTGTACATTTTAGCAGTTGTTCTGATTGTGCTTTGGCTGTTGGGGCTGATTTCGTCATACACGCTCAACGGGTTTATCCACATCCTGCTTGTCATCGCCATTATCGTGATTCTGGTGCGTATTATCAATGGCCGGAAGCCGCTTTAACCGTCATCAACCTGAAAGGAGTATTGCATATGAACACCATCGTCTCAATTGCGTTGCTGATCGTCGGGGTTTTGTTAATCATCCTGGGCGTCAGCGCCTCGGAGTCGTTCAGTTCCGATGTATCGCGCTTTTTCACCGGTTCGCCTACCAATAAAACCGTCTGGCTTCTGATTGCCGGAGTAGGCACGGCCAGTATTGGGCTATTCGGTATGTTTCGCGGTTCAAAGGAAAGTTGAAGAGGAGAAGGAGCCGCCAAGCCGGCGCTCAGTTTAAACTGTTCAGAAAACAAGTAAAATATGGGGAAAATCCCCGCAACAACGAAAAAGAGGAGTAGTAAAATGAAACAGAAAGCAATGTCCCTGGCGTTTGCAACGGCAGCAGTCGCAATGTTCGTCACCGGCGCGCCGCTGCGCGCATCGGATGTCGATGACAAAATCGAGTCGTCGTTCGAGAAGACCTACGTCTATAAGATGTATCTCAAGGACGATTCAATTAAGACCGAGGCCAAAGATGGCGTTGTTACGCTGACCGGAACCGTGTCCGAAGAATCCCACAAGGCGCTGGCCCGGGACACCGCGGCGAGTCTGCCCGGGGTAACCCGCGTGGATAATCAACTGACGACCAAAGCCGAAGCCGCCGCCGAAAACTCGGATAAGTGGATTTGCCGAAAGGTGAAGTTCGCCCTGCTGTTCCATCGCCACGTTGACGCCGGCAAGACTGTCGTCGAAGTGAAAGATGGAATTGTAACACTGAAAGGCGAAGCTTCAAGTCTGGCTCAGAAGGACTTGACCGCCGAATACGCCAAAGATGTCGAAGGCGTGAAAGAAGTGAAGAATGAGATGACTGTGGGTATGACGCCGGAGAAGGCCGCAGCGAGCGAAAAGATGGATGACGCGTCAATCACCGCCCAGGTCAAGACTGCGTTGTCGAACCATCGTTCGACCAGCGCCATTAAGACCAAGGTCGATACCCGGAATGGCGTGGTCACGTTGACCGGCATTGCCAAGGATGCGACTGAAAAGGCCCTGGTAACCAAGCTTGTTACCGACATTCGCGGAGTGTCCAGCGTGGATAACCAGATGACGGTCGCCGAATAGCCAAAAATCAAGTAATCCGGCAGATTGTTGCCGGCTGGAGCGGAGCGATTTCCTCACCAACCGGCGGCAAAGCCAAACATAAATGAAAGGAACAGCAACATGAGTATCGGAACTTTACTACTGATTATTTTGATCGTTATTCTTGTGGGTGCAATCCCCACCTGGCCGCACAGCAAGGGCTGGGGATACTACCCAAGCAGCGGGCTCGGACTGGTTATCCTGATTCTGCTCATCCTGGTGCTGATGGGCAAGATTTAGAGAACTTTCGCAAGAAAATACAAGTGAGGAAAATACGATGAATGCCATATATCCCAAACACTGGGAAAAGCGGGTGTCCGCCCGTAAGGGAGGCCGGTTCGGTCCTCGAACCATCAATAGCCTTGGCGCGAAATATCATCCTGTTTCGCGTGAGCATATTGTCGGAATTTCCGCGGAACGCGCTTTGATGCGCATCACAATAAATTGCAATAAAACACGGATGGATGAAGGTCATGTCTGACAATAATGCATCCCAAAAACATAGAAGAAAAAATATGAATAGCAAACTGCTGACATGGAGCTTTCGGCTTTTGACTGTCATGGCGGTATGTTTTATTTCCGGATGCCGCGTATTTACGGTCAGTTGAACGAACTAAAAAATTAATGTATTAAGGAGAAAAAACTATGAAAAAGTTAATCGTATGTCTCGCCGCTGTGCTGGCTTCGGTCAGCGTTATGGCCGAATCCGAACCGTTCAATTTAAGCATCACTCCGGATGTCGCCATCTACGGGCGGAATGTGATGATCGAGGGCTTGACCCTCAGTATCTGGGGTGAAAACCAGCAGAAGTCGCTGGCTCTGGGTATTGTCAACGGTTCCGTCAGTAATAGCGCCGGCCTGGATTGGGGACTCATCCTCAACTACGCCGACAACTACAAGGGTGTAAAGTGGGGATTCGTCAACTACACGAAAAGTGATACCCTGGGCTGGGATGCCGGTTTCGTGAACTATACCGGGAACACCCTGAGAGGGTTGTATACCGGTGCGGTGAACTACGTCGGCCGTCTGAAAGGGGTGGAATTCGGACTCGTCAACTATGTTGACGATGGTGACTCAGCATTCCAGATCGGGCTGCTCAATATCATCGGTAATAACAGAACCTGGTTCTCCAATCTGCCGGACAGTTTGGCGCCGGGTATGATTTTGGTCAACTGGCGGTTCTAAGGGCGTTGCCTCAACAAGCCGTCACCCAAAAATAGAGGAGGAAGATTATGTCTGACAACAATACATACCGAGTCCGCGGAAGAAGGAATATGAGAAATATACTAATGACGTGGAGTTTACGGCTTTTGGCTGTCATTACGATATGTTTTCTCTCCGGATGTTACGACGGGTATTGGTGGCATGATCGTGACCGGCACGATGATCGCGACCGGCATGAGGACCGGCACGATGACCGCGACCGGCACGATGACCGGCACGATGGCGACCGGCATTGACAAGGATTCTGGCAACCGGGCCGGTCACTGGCATTCAGTTAGTGACCGGCTCCAAAGAAGCAGATTCGATGAATGCCATAACAAATACAAGGAAAAACAAGTAATGAAAAAACTAATTGCATGTCTGGCCGCTGTCCTGGTTTCGACAATCGTCATGGCCGAGACCAAACTGGTCAGCGTGCCGGAAACCAGACCGTTCAACCTCAGTCTTACTCCGGATGTTTCCGTCTACGGACGAAACGCGACGATTGAGGGTATGACCCTCAGTATCTGGGGCCAAAACCCGCAGAAGTCATTTGCCCTGGGGCTGGTCAACGGTACCGCCGACCATAGCGTCGGTTTCAGTTTGGGCATCCTGAACTATGCGGATTATTACAAGGGCCTTCAGTTGGGGCTGGTCAATTACACGAAAGAGGACTCCACCGGTTTCCTTGGCGGTTTTTTCGGTTTTATCTTCAGCGGCTTTAACTATACCGGCGGCACCATGAGGGGGCTGTATACCGGCGTAGTGAACTACGCGGGCCGCCTGAAAGGGCTGGAGCTGGGAATTGTCAACTATGTTGACGAATCGGACTCCGGATTCCAGATCGGCCTACTCAATATCATTCACAATAACAAAAGCTGGTTTTCCAATTTTCCAAGCGAACTGGCTCCCTGGATGATTTTAGTCAACTGGCGGTTCTGACGGCGCTGTTGACCATCGTTCCGGTGCGTTTCCCGCATCAGACGGCGGGTGGGGATTCGTTGTCTTGATTTTGCTCATATCTGGTACTTGCGGGCCGGGTTCAGAGTGAAGCGGCAGAGCTTTCGCCGGACCCTGTTGCGCGAGGGTATATTATCGGGGGTTTCTACGGACGTTGCTTAATGTATATCACAATAATTCACAAAAAACCAAAGATAGAGGAAAATTATGTCAGACAACAACACATCTCAAGTCCACAACCACCCCGTACAGAACGGACATTCCGTGGTCGCGATTTTTAATGCGCACACGGAAGCGGAAGAAGCCGTGAAAAATTTACAGAAAGCGGGTTTCGACATGACGAAACTCTCCATCATCGGCAAGGACTATCACGCCGAGGAACACGTCGTGGGATACTACAACACCGGCGACCGGATGGGATACTGGGGTAAGCTGGGCGCATTCTGGGGAGGCTTCTGGGGATTGCTGTTCGGCTCGGCGTTTTTTGTGGTGCCCGGCATCGGCCCGATCGTTGTCGGCGGTCCTATCGTGGGGTGGATCATCAGCGCGCTTGAGGGGGCTGCAGTGGTTGGCGGGATAAGCGCCGTGGGCGCCGCGCTTTATAGCATCGGCATCCCGAAAGACAGCATTCTCAAATACGAAAACTCTCTTAAATTGAATAAATTTCTGGTCATCGTACACGGAACCACAGGCGAAATCAGTCAGGCGCGTGACATTCTGCATGGTGACAAATCCATCGAAACCAACGTACATCGCGCCAGGCATCAGTCATCGGAAGCCGTTGCTTTATTGAGATAAGAAACTGGAACAAGAAAACTTATTGAGAGGAATTCCTGGCATGAACACGATCATCACCAATGACGGCACCAAAATCTACTACAAGGACTGGGGATCGGGACAACCTGTTGTTTTCAGTCACGGCTGGCCGCTCAGCGCCGACGCCTGGGAAAGCCAGATGGTCTGCCTGGCGTCCAAAGGCTATCGCTGCATCGCTCATGACCGTCGCGGCCACGGCCGTTCCAGCCAGCCCTGGACCGGCAATGATATGGACACCTATGCCGCCGATCTGTCGGAGCTTATCGAAATGCTCGACCTGCACGGTATAACTCTGGTCGGCCACTCGACCGGCGGCGGAGAGGTTGCCCGCTACGTTGGACGCCACGGCGCCAGGCGTGTCGCCAGGGTCGTGCTGGTGGGTGCGGTGACGCCGCTGATGCTCAAAACGGACGCCAATCCAGACGGCCTGCCGATCAAAGTGTTCGATGATATCCGTGCCGGCGTTGCCGCCGACCGTTCGCAGTTCTTCAAGGATCTCACGACGCCGTTCTACGGCGCCAACCGGCCGGGCGCCAAGGTCAGCCAGGGTATCCGCGACGCGTTCTGGCTTCAGGGTATGCAGGGCGGACTCAAGAGCGAGCTCGACTGCATCAAGGAGTTTTCCGAAACGGATTTCACCGGGGACCTGAAAAAGTTCGATATGCCGACCCTGATTATTCACGGCGGCGACGACCAGATCGTGCCGATCGACGCTTCGGCTCATGCCGCGGTCAAACTCGTCAGGAACGCGATCCTGAAAGTCTATCCGGGAGCCCCGCACGGCCTTGCCGACACGCACAAAGACGAGCTCAATGGCGATCTGCTGGCCTTTCTCAAGTCCTGATGTAGGTCCCGCATCTATAAAATGCCGAAAAATCCCCGTTGCCGGTTTAAGCGAAAGTTTTTAACGGCAGGCTTGAATCGCATACAAAAAGATGTTATTATTTTCAAGTAGACATTTATTATTGCGGCAACACTGCAAGCATTGAACGTTTCCAGGGGGATGTGGGTTATGGATGAAATTGTATCAAACGCCAATATGAAGATATTAAGACTGCCGACGGTCAAGCGTTTGCCGACATATTTGCATATCCTCAAGCGGCTCGAACAGGAAGGCCATGAATATGTTTCCACCACCGCGCTGATCAACGAACTGGATTTTAAACCGATTCTTGTGCGGAAAGACCTGGTGTTCATGGGTATCCCCGGCAAACCGCGCATGGGCTACGCGCTCAAGGATATGATCGCGGCGATCGAAAGCTATCTCGGCTGGAACAAGACCGACGAGGCATTTCTGATCGGCGTGGGTTCGCTCGGACATGCATTGCTCGGCCATAAACCTTTTGAGGAAAACGGCCTTAAAATAATTGCCGGATTCGATATTGACCCCGGAAAAGTCGGCGCCGTAATCCACGGCAAAAAGATTTTCCATCTTTCCAAGTTGTCCGAAATGGTTAAACGCATGGGGGTTCGCGTCGGTATCATTACCGTTCCCTGGCAGGAAGCCCAGCATGTGGCTGACGTTCTGGTCGAGGCCGGCATCTGGGGCATCTGGAATTTCTCCATGGTCAAACTGAAAACCCCGCCGGATGTAGTCTGCCACAATGAAAGCCTTTCCAGCGGCCTTGCCGTCTTTTCCGTAAAAATGAACAAAATGCGCGATTCGCACTGATGAATATACCGGCGCTGCCGCCGGTTGAAATACTCTACTCGTCTTGCCTCTTGATTTATTTGTGCTACTGTATGTAAAATGCAGGGTTGGCGCGGAAAAGCCTGCCTGCAAAACTTTTATAAGGTTTATTCACGGGTATGAAGAATAATGATTTAGCAGATAGAATCAAGCGTTTGCTGCAACGGGAAACGCGTTATAAAGCGGATGCTTACGAGTTTGTCAATGCCGCGGTTAATTATGCGGCGACATTGGAAAATTCCAATGAAAAGAAGCATATCGCCGCGCTGGAACTGCTGGGAGGAATCCGCGAATTCGCGTTCCGTCAATACGGTCCGTTTGCGATGGAAGTGCTTAAAAGCTGGGGCGTGAATACCGCTTCCGATATCGGGAAGATTGTGTTTATGCTGATTGACGAGAAAGTGCTTTTTGCCAGCGAAAAAGATTCGCCGGAGGATTTTAACGTGGATTTTGATCTTTTCCAGTCTCCCTGCGAGACCGGTTGCAGAATAAACCCCAACGATATAAAGGTGCCGAAAATTGTCTGATTCCAGCTCGCGCCAACTGCTGAAAAAGGATTATTTCGCCGATGTCAGAAGCTTTGCTTTCGACAATGGGCTGCACGTGTTTGTCAACGAAAAGCATGATACCCCGTCCGTCACGATCCAGGCCTGGATCAAGACCGGCAGCATTCATGAGGACAATTATCTTGGCTGCGGCCTGTCGCATTTTCTGGAGCATATGCTGTTTCAGGGCTGCAAAGGCTATCCGGCACAGTCCGCCGCCGATCTGGTTAACTCGCTGGGCGGCGAAGTCAACGCCTATACTTCATTCGGCAACACCGTTTATCATCTGGATTTGCCGTCGCGGCATTACCTGAAAGGCGTGGACATACTGACCGCCATGGTCAGTTCTCCGGCGTTTCCAACGGATAAATTTAAGCTTGAATCTAAAGTTATTCTGCGCGAACGCGATATGGTTTTTGACCGTCCGGACCGGGTGCTGGGCGAGAAACTCTGGAAAGATGTTTTTCTGGTTCATCCTGTAAGACACCCGATTATCGGGTACCGCGACCGGATCAAGGCGGTCACCCGGGAAATGATGGCGGATTATTATGAACTGCGCTATTCTCCGGAACGCTGTTTCTTCATGATTTCCGGCGACGTCGATGCCGGGCAAATTGCGAAAGCCCTGGAAAAGAAGCTGGGTAAATGGCGGCGCGGAAATATCGCCGAGCCGTTTCTGCCGGCGGAACCGGAGCAGAACTGCTTTCGCAGATGCGATTATGTGTTCAAAGATCCGCTGGCGAGAATTGCGGCAGGGTACAAACTGCCCGATGCGTCCAGTCTGGAAATTCCCGCCCTGGACATCCTCTGCGGCATTATGGGGCAAAGCCGGAGTTCCCGGCTGATTCAGCGGCTCAAAACTGAAAAAGAACTTGCCATCGGCATCAGTTCGTTTAATTATACGCCGTCTTTTTGCGGCATGATGGGGATTTCCGCCGTCTGCACCCCGGACAAGGTTTCCGCGCTGGAAACGGAACTGCAAGCTGAACTGGGACTGATTATTGGCGGCGAACTCTCCGAGGAGGAAGTGCGGGGCGAACAGCTCCAGCAGGCGACGGACTATATCCGCTGCCTCCAGACCAATGACGGCATGGCGTCGGTTATCGGCAATACCGTATTGACGTTCGGTTATCCGGAGGCCGCCAACCGCTATTTCGACATCCTGTCCAGCGTGACGCTGGATCAGGTGAAGGACGTAGCGCGGCGTTGTCTGCCGGTCGAGCGCCAGACTCTCGTAAGACTGCTGCCGGATGAGAATACTATCGTCGCCTCCGCAAAAAAGATAAAAGCCAATTGCGCCGTCAAACCTGAAATGAAAACCCTCAGTCGCGGGCTGCGTCTGGTCGAATACCATGATTCCAGTCTGCCGCTGATTGATGTCTGTGCGGTGCTGCCCGGCGGCACTTTCATGGAAAATCATGACAATGCCGGCATCTCCAAACTGCTGAGCGCCATGTTGAATACCGGTAACGCGCGCTGGACGGAAGACGAACTGTCCAAAAAAATAGATGAAAATGCAATAGATTTGAGCATTTCCGCCGGGGCTAATTCGCTGCTTTTCCGGTTCAACTGCCGGAGCGACAGATTCGAGCAGGCAATGGAAATACTGCAATCCGTCATGGCGGAACCGCGTTTCGGCGGCAAAGAACTCGCCAGGGAGAAAAGCAATATCGTCGAGTCGCTGAAAAGCCGGATGATGTCGCCGCGCCATGCCGCAGAAGACCGCGCGCTGGAACTGCTTTTCGGAAAGCATCCTTACGGACTGCCCCGTTCCGGTTCGATTGCCAGCGTCAATTCGATTACCGCTGCTCAACTGAAAGCATTTTACCGCCGCTGCCTGATTCCCGGACGCGTCGTTTTCGGCATCGCCGGCGACTATGACCGGACTGCTGCCGGCAAAGCATTTAAAAAACTCGCCGCCGCGATTCAATGGAAGAAAGACGGGATGGAACCAGAGGTCAAGCCGCCGGTATTTCCGGTTAAAGACCTGTCGGATAAAATCGAATTGCCGCGTGAGCAGACCGCCGTTATTTACGCGCTGCCGGGATGTGATAATATAACTGAAGACCGTTTTGCGTTCGATATTCTGCAATTCGCGTTGAACGGCCTTTCATCCAATCTGTTCAAGAAAGTCAGGGAAGAAGCCGCGCTGGCCTACAGTACCGGCGTGAGTTTTTCCCGCGGCATTCACCGGGGCATAATTGCTTTCCATGCCGGCACTGAAATGGCCTCTGCCGCCAGAACGGCGGAAATGCTCCGCGCCGAGCGGGCCAGACTTGCCGAAAAAGGGATTACTGAAGAGGAATTCAACGCGGCCAGAGAATCCGCCGTGTTTGACTGCGCCCAGAATATGGAGAAAATGGAATATCTGATTATGAACAGCGTACTGGCGGAATATTACGGCAGCGGTTTTGAGCTGCCGTGGCATCAGGTAAAAATCTATAATTCGCTGCGTCTGTCCGAAGTCAACCGCATTACCGCCAAATATCTTTCCAACGCTTCCGCCGTCACGGTAATTGCCGGAAAATAAACCCAGTCCATTCGTCCGTTTTGTCCGTTCCTGTTGTCCCCACAAAAAAAAAGGAGGCCGGGAAGGCCTCCTGATTATCTTACGACTTGGCGGAAGATTACTTAATCATCTTTGATTTACGGGCGAAGCTGAAGATGCCGCCGGCATCAATAACTTCTTTTACCGCACCCAGATCATTGGTGTTGTAAACTTTGCCGGAACTGAGCACTTTAACCGTCCTGGCGTCGAAGTTTATTTCCACTTCGTCGCCGGTCTTGAGTATCTTGTTCAGATTCTCGGGCGTTTCCACCGGATAGACTTCGCCGGTGGCGATGCAGTTTCTGAAGAATATCCTGGCGAATGACTTGGCAATCACGGCTTTGCAGCCGGCGGCGCCGAGACTGATCGGGGCGTGTTCCCGGCTGGAACCGCAACCGAAGTTGGAACCGCCGATGATGATCGGATATTCCGTTTTGGTCTTGCCTTCCGCCATATAGCGGGTCTTGTATTCGTCGGGCAGCCCGCACAGCGCATAGCTGCCGAGCTTTTCATATTCTTCTTTGATCGTCGGGACCAGATTCAGGTACTGTGCCGGAATAATCTGGTCAGTATCGATATTGTCTCCAGTGATGAAGACCTTGCCTCTGATGATGTTATCGGCCATGGTCTGCCTCCTTATTTCAGAAATTCACGCGGGTCGGTGATGTGTCCGGTGATCGCGGAAGCCGCGGCGGTATATGGCGAGGCCAATATCGTCTGCGAATCCTTCGAACCCATCCTGCCCGGGAAGTTGCGGTTGGTGGTGCTGACACAGACTTCCCCGTCGTTGCAGCGCCCGAACGTATCAACCGGTCCGCCCAGACACGCCGCGCAAGACGGCGGAGCAGGCTCGATGCAGCCGGCTTCGGCAAATATCTTGACCAGCGTTTTACCGTCAATCTTGATCTTCTTCAAGGCTTGTTCGACTTCAACGGTTGAAGGCACCAGGAACGTGTCCACCGAGACTTTGTGACCTTTCAGCAGTTCAGCCGCAAAGATAAAGTCGGTGATCTTGCCGCCGGTGCAACTGCCGATGTATGAACGGTCAATCTTGACTTTCGAAGCATCTTTGGCGCTCTTCACGTTGTCCGGCGAGAAGGGCAGGGCCACTACCGGCACGAACTCTTCACCGCGGTAACGGCGAACCGTCAGATATTGCGCGTCCGGATCGCTGTGGAAACATTTGAACGGCTTCGAGGTTTTGGATTTGACATATTCAATGGTTTTTTCGTCCGGCGCGATAATGCCGTTTTTGCCGCCGGCTTCGATAGCCATATTGCAGATGGTCATGCGTTCTTCGACGCTGAGTCCTTCTATGGTCGTTCCGGCAAATTCCATCGCGCAATAAGTCGCGCCGTCAACCCCGATATCACCGATAATGCGCAGAATGATATCTTTGGCGGTGACGCCCTTCGGCAGTTTGCCGTCAATGACAAATTTTATGGTCGGCGGAACTTTGATCAGCAGCTTGCCGGTGCCCATGACAAACCCGGCGTCGGTGTTGCCGATGCCGGTGGCGAACTCGCCGAGCGCGCCGTGAGTGCAGGTATGGGAGTCGGTGCCGAACAGCACTTCGCCGGGACGGCAATGCCCTTTTTCCGGCAGCGTCACATGACATACGCCGGAATAGCTGGAAGTGCCCGGATCATAAAAATAAGGCAGTTTCTGCTCTTTTACGAATGCCCGCAGCGCGTCAACGTTGCGGTGGCATTTTTCATCGGCGGTGAAAATATAGTGATCCGGAATAATCACAACGCCTTCCGGGTCCCACACTTTGGCTTTTTCGCCGAATTCACGTTTAAACACGCCAATCGTCCCTGGTCCGCATACGTCATGCGTCATCAGGATGTCAGCGCTGACCCAGATATTCTCTCCGGGGCTGACATGCTCACGTCCTGAGGCGTTAGCCAGAATCTTTTCAGTTATTGTCATTCCCATTTTCTGTTCTCCTGAGAACTTAGTAATTTCTTCAATGGTACGAAAAGGAATAAAATACACTTTCCCGCAAAAATTTAAAGTCCTGACCGTTAAATATTTCAGGAATTTTGCACGCTGGCACGACGGACGAAACGGACGAAACGGACGAAACGGACGAAACGGACGAAAATATGCTGTTCCAGTTCGTCTGTTCTGTCCGTTTCGTCCGTTTTCCTATTTCCCTCGCGCCTTGTAAAGCCGCTCTGAAAACCCGCCATGCGCTTCAAAGTCCTGTGCCTGGCGATCCAGCAGGCGCTCGGTCAGCCAGTGCGCTTGCGCGGTAAGAATCGCGCCGAGATTGGCGGCGCGCTCCTCGGCGGATTGCTTCGTTCCCGGCGCGTTCACCCATGCCGCGGCCTGTTCCAATGTTTCCGGACGCAGTGCCCGCGCTTCTTCAAAGGCCGGGTCTCCCTTATCCCAGCAACGCAAATTGCGCCGCTTCAGATGCTTCAGGTAATCCCGCTCCAATTAGCCGAGGCTGCTTCTTGCCACATTCGTCAGGTTCATTTCCAGTTTTTTGCTCGTGGCGCTGTCTTCGCTGCCCTCGCCGATATTCTGGTACCCGCTGCGTGCCGCCTGCACCATCTGGTCGAAGTGACGATCCTTTACGGGGACATAGCGTTCACAGAAACGGCAAGTATAGTCATAGCAAAGTTCCGCCACCTGATACGCCTTCAGTTTACGAAAGCCGCCATGAGCGCCATATACCCGCCCCGCCGACTCAGAACGCAACGCCTGCTGTCTTTCTGCTCTGTCTGTTATGTCCGTTTCCCCGTTCATCGGTCTTCACCCCTGCCAGGCTTGCCGGAGGATTTCGCCGAGAATGGCTTGGCTCTGGTCCAGCGGCACGGGGCGCGGGGCGAGTTCCAGTTTCATTTTATTCTGCCCGGCGTTTGCGGCGGTATGTTCCAGCAGTTCCGGCGTGATTCCCGGAAACTCCTTCAAGGTTTTGGGGACGCCGATGGAATCCAGAAATTTTCTGTAGCTTTGGATTACTTCGGTTGGAGTCTCGCCCGGGAAAATCTCTTTCAGGCGCATGGTTCTATCCTGGATTTCCTGGCTGGCGATGTAATAATTCCAGGCGTGCGGCAGCAGCATTGCCACGGCAATGCCGTGTTCGATTTTGCCGAACCAGGAGAAACTGCACAAATGGGGCAGGCCGGTGGATTTGTAGCGGATGACCATGCCGCCGAGGGTCGCCGCCGCCGCCAGCGCGGTGCGGGCTTCGTGGCAGTGACAGTTTTTCAGTGCCGCCGGCAGATTATGCACAATCAGCCGGATGCTTTCGCGGGCCCAGTGATTGGCGTCGGGATGATTGGAATCCATGCCGACATTCAGGAACCCTTCAAGCGAGTGCGCCAGTGCGTCGCAGCCGGTGGCCAGGGTCACGTGCGGCGGCATGGAGTTGGCGAAAGAGGGGCAGACAAACGAATAGGTCGGGATGATTTCCGTCTCGACAATCAGCTTTTTCACCCCGGCAGTTTTGTCCACGACATTGGCATACGGCGTCACTTCCGAACCCGTTCCGGAGGTAGTCGGGAAACAGATGACTTTCCGCAGTTTGACGCCAGGATTGTTTTTGGAAAAGACATTTACCCCGAAATAATTATTGACTTTACCGCCTCCCTGATAGGTCAGAAACGCGGCCTTGGCGGCATCCATTATGCTGCCGCCGCCGATGGCTACCACCTGGCCCGGCTCCTCGTTTTCAAGCAGGTCAATCATCGCCTCGACGGTTTCTATGCACGGTTCCGGCTCGATTTTGGAATATCTGACCACCGCGACGTCCAGCAGGGCGGCGGCCCTTAGAAAGCGGGTCCAGGCGCCGTTGGCTTCAACCGATGACTTTCCGGTGAAAACTACTATTTTTGAAGCGCCGCTATGACGCATCAAATTCTCAAATTCGATGAGACCGTTTTCCCCGAACACGATATTCGTGTCCGGGTAACTTTCGAGATAATCAATATATTGGGACATGCCGTAAACCCTCCCCATACAGAATATTTGCATAAAATTTAGCCGGTTTCACGGGAAATACAACTGAAAAAACATTTGCGATCAAAACGTAAATGTTAATATACAGCAAAAGGAGATTAAAAGAGGAAAGGAATAATCGTGAGTTAAGCACTAAGGTAATAGAAACGATAACAGGTAAAAAATGGTTAGAATATTTAGCGATATAGTAGCGGAACTTGATTTTGAAAAGCTCCTTGACCAGTTGAAAATTCAGCCTGATTCGCCTGAACACGAGGAATTTTCCGCACTGTTTGCCCAGGCGGCGGCGGTCGCCGCGCCGAAAGCGCTGCTGAGAAAAACTCCGGTAACCGCCCGCACGGCAGACTCGATCCGCGCCGGCGGGGTGGAACTGAACAGCCGGATATTGAGCAGTAAATGCGCAGGTTCCGATTATGTCCTGTTTTTCGCGGCTACCTGCGGCCAGGAGTTTGACCGGGTCAAAATCGGCGAAGATGACTTCCTTGCCTCTTACTGGCTGGACGTAATCAAGGAAGAATGCATGACGCAGGCTTTTGCGCATATCCAGAAACATACCAAAGAAGTTTATAATTACACCAGAAGCGTTTCGCTGTGTCCGTCGGATGCCGGTTCCTGGCCGCTTCACGAATTGAAGCATGTCTTCTCGGTTTTAGGAGAAGGTACCGGCGAAATCGGACTGGAACTTTCCGAATATTGCTTCATGAAACCGAACAAATCGCTTTGCGGCGTGGTGGTAAATATTCAAGACCATTTCGAGGCTTGTCAGATTTGCGACTGCCGCGACAAATGCACCCGGAAAAACAGCGCCCATAATTGCGGCTGATAATCAGGCTGCGGCTGCCGCTATTTTTTCTGCCCGCTTTTTTGCAGCGAAAGAATGTATTCCTTGATCGGGATATTGTTAATCAGGAGTTCTTCAATCACGGCGGTATCATTGTGAACCCGCAATTTTATCACGCAGGAATCTTTGCGCTTCACTAACGCTTCCCGGACAACCCGTTCCGCCTCCGGCGCCAGCGTTTCGTTCATGTAGAACTGGTTGAACGGTATCAGCAGATAAGCTTTTTCTTTGTCCCGGTATGAGAAATGAACTTTAGCATAGTCGCCGTCTTCCGGGACAGTTTTGCTGAGGCTGTCAAAATAAGCGAACCCTTCATTGTCGGTTTTAATTCCGGCATATACCGGTTCATCGGGCTTAAAATCCAGTGTTGCATCCGGAGGAATCGACACATAGTTTTTTTCAATCCGGATATTCACATATCTGCCCCGGAAATAGTCATAGGGGTCTACCGGCGCGGCTTTGAAAATATAGACCCTGCCTTTATTCAACACGTCCTCCCCCTTGCTGATCATCAATGCAGGCACTGCAAACATCGCAATAATCACGATGACAAAAAGGGTTATTTTCAGTATTTTGAAATTCATATTCCGTTCTCCTTCGGTTCATTTCCAGCTTTCCGGAATCTTTTCGCGGCGATGATGTTGACGATCATGAACATCACGCCGAGCAGAATGAAAAGGCAGCCGCGCAGCAGGATATTCAGATCAGAATCCAGGAAACGCAGGATCAGCAGCAGTGAAAGCAGAAACATTCCGGCGTTGATTTTGAACAATTCGCATTTTTTGAATCCGCAATGCATGAAGCTGATGCCGGCAAACAACAGATAGAGATTGAACACAAACGCACCCGCCATTGGAATTATGACCATTGGGATTACAATCAGTACGGGCAACAGCGCCGGAATGAATTCAATTTTATGGTGTCGCCGTTTGAATAACAGCAGCAGCCAGGCCGCCGCCAGAATGGCGATGATTACCCAGATACAACATTCTTTATATATAGTATTTTCCGGTGAATGATAGGGGGAACTATGGTCCCAAAAGCTGGAAAAAGAAGCGATTGCCGAGTAAATCGTGATGCAGACAGCGCCGACCGGCAGCAGCGGATTACCCCAGAATCCAGCGCCGCCGGAACGGCGCATTGCGCCGGCCAGGAACAATACGGCAATGATTAACGCCCAGTAGGTTTTGTCCTGGAATTCATTGCCCGCCGACATCAGCGGGATGCTGTTCAGTAAGACGAAAATCGTGACGATCCAGCATAAGAAAGAGCTTTTCAAGCCGTATGGCGCTTTCCGGAAATTAACAATCAGCCACCATAACGGGAGCATTATAAATAAGGCAAAGAAGTAAATATCGCTATAGAACGTATGGTAGCCGAACATATCCCACTGGTTGAAACTCCAGGCGGTCAGCGCGACGGCATAGATCAGGAAAGTTCCGGCGCTGTTGAAAATGTAGATCAGCAGGAAAAACAGCAGCATCCAGACAAAGAGAAAGTCCTTGAGCGTTCCGCCAAGCTGGTAAGTCTGGGAAATCAGGGCAATTGCCGCCGAGGAAGCCAGCGCGGTGAGAATCGCGGCGCTTTCCCGCCAGGCTGCGCCTTTGCCGCTTTGCAACGTGTAACCGCCGAATCCCGCCGCGATGATCAACGGAATGAATGCCATTCCGGCTCTGATCTGTCGCGGAATATCGTCCCAGTTGCAGGCGATTATCAGGATGATGCCGGCGCCGATCAGCGCTGCGCTCAGAATGCCGAAAAACATAATTATCAGTTGATGAAAATTGGTTTTCGGCGGCATGATCGCCAGATAATATTTATGAAGTATGTCCGCGCTTTCGCCGTTGAGGATGCCTTTCTCTTTAAGAGCAGGCAGTTCTCCGAGCAGCCATTCAATCTTTTTCCTGTCGTTCATAGAACGTATTTCTCCTGAATAATTAACATAAAATAACCTGCGGCATCCGTTTTGCAACCTATAACAATATATATAAGAAGGGCAGTTTATTGCGCGGCTAAACCTTTAAAATTATTTT
>TBL_comb47_HYPODRAFT_10003961_pt1 | contig 17261 bp, 15 predicted proteins | sample TroBogypolimnion_40_FD_10682 | JGI IMG/M metagenome (IMG submission 10682)
TGCGGAGCGCCGGCGTGAAGGCGGAGACCGTCATGGTGAACGAGGCGGGGGCCAGCATCTACTCCGCTTCCGACATCGCCCGGGAGGAGTTCCCGGATCTCGACCTCACCATACGCGGCGCAATCTCCATCGGCCGCCGGCTCCAGGACCCGCTGGCGGAGCTGGTGAAGATCGACCCCAAGAGCATCGGGGTGGGTCAGTACCAGCACGACGTGAACCAGGCGGCGCTCAAGAAGGCGCTCGACGCGGTCGTCGAGTCATGCGTCAACTATGTCGGCGTCGACCTGAACTCCGCCTCCTGGGCGCTCCTCTCCTACGTGGCCGGGGTGTCGGAGAACCAGGGGCGCGCCATCGTGCGCCAGCGCGACGAGAACGGCGCCTTCCCGACCCGCCAGGCCCTGCTCAAGGTGCCGCGCTTCGGCCCCAAGGCGTTCGAGCAGGCCGCCGGCTTCCTGAGGATCCGGGGGGGCGAGAACCCGCTGGACAACACCGCGGTGCATCCTGAGAACTACGCGGTGGTGCAGAGCATGGCGGCCGACCTCGGCAAGAGCGTGGCCGAGCTGGTGGCCGACCCGGGGCTTTCCGAGGGGATCAAGATGGAGCGCTACCTGACGGAGACCGTCGGCCTGCCGACCCTGCGGGACATCCTGAAGGAGCTGAAGAAGCCGGGGCGCGACCCGCGGGAGCAGTTCCAGAGCGCGAGCTTTCGGGAGGACGTCACCACCATTGCCGACTTGAAGGAGGGGATGATCCTGCAGGGGGTGGTGACCAACGTGGCGGCCTTCGGCGCCTTCGTGGACGTCGGGGTGCACCAGGACGGGCTGGTCCACGTAAGCCAGCTCTCGCACCGTTACATGAAGGATCCCAACGAGGTGGTGAAGGTCGGCCAGATCGTCAAGGTGAAGGTGCTCTCCGCTGACCCCGAGCGCAAGCGGATCGCCCTCTCTATCAAGCAGGCCGAGCCGGAGCAGGTGGCCAAGGGCGCCACGGTCAGGGGCGCCGCGCCCGAGCCCCGGCAAAAGCCGGCCCCCGCGGAACAGCCGAGCTGGGAGAAGGCGGGCTTTCGGGTGAAGAAGCGGTGAGTCGTTGAGTCGTTGAGTGGTTGAGTGGTTGAGTCGTTGAGTCGTTGAGTGGTTGAGTCGTTGAGTCGTTGAGTGGTTGAGTCGTTGAGTCGTTGAGTCGTCGAGTGGTCAAGTTATTGAGGGACCGCGGGGAGGGTCGCTTTCATCCTTTCAGTCGTTCAAGTCGTTCAAGTCGTTCAAGTCGTTCAAGTCATTAAAGTCGTTAAAGTCGTTAAAGTCGTTCAAGTCGTTCAAGTCGTTAAAGTCGTTCAAGTCGTTCAAAAAGCAGAAAGGGGATGGACCGCAGCCGCGATCCATCCCCTTTTTTTGTTGCTTAAACTTTCTTTTTAGCAGGCGCTGCGCAGCAGTTTGCGTCCCGCCTTGAAGACGACCTCGATCTTGCCGGTCTGGCTGGAGGAGACCATGCCGATCCCGAAGGTCGGGTGCGCCAGCAGGCTGTTGGCGCGGAACTTCCCTTCCATGCTGTAGGGGACCGCCAGGTCCGGGTCGAGCGGGCGGATCATCTCTTCCCAGATCGCCTCGTCCGAGATGGCCGGCGCCTTGACGGCCTTGGCGCGCGGCGCCTTGGCAACCTTCTCCGGCTTGGCTCCCTTCACGACGGCGACTTTCGGTGCTTTCACAGGGCGGTGATTGTGCTCGCTGCCGCAGGTGTTGCATTTGACCCGTGCCACCTGTCCCGCTACCAGCGCGATGATGGTGTGGTTCAACAGCGCCTTGCAGCGCGTGCACTGCGACTCGACCGAATCTCCTGCCGTTTTGACTCTTTCCATAGGGCCTCCCTGACCTTGTGACCGTGTGCTCAAAGAAAAAAAAGGGTTTAACCGTTGTGGCTAAACCCCTTTCCATGCGTTGTCGGAACGCGGGTGCAACCTGCCCCGCATCTGTACGTATCGTTTGGTTAAGCGTTCAATCTAGCGTCAATTCTGTTGTTGAAATATACGAGATAATGCCCAAAGATGCAAGGGAAAAACTGGCACCCGGCAACTCTTGCGGCGGCGGCCTGGGACCGGATGACGGGTCTTTTGCCTAGCTAAGCTGCTGCCGCGCCACGGTAATTCCGGCCGGCGCCCCGCGGGTCCCCGAGGCGGCGGGCGTGACCGGAGCCGCCGGATTGGGTCGCTAATAGGCGGGGTTGTCGGGGCGCTGGGGCCCGCGCACCAGTAGCCAAAAGAAGAGCGCCTCGATCACCACGCCCAGGTAGGCGCCCGCCAGGACGTCGCTCAAAAAGTGATAGTCGGTCGCGACCAGGGCCATCCCGAGCAGCACCCCGAGCAGCAGGCACCAAGGGCGCAGCCTCGGGTAAAAGCGCCAAAGCGCAGCCAAGAGCGTCACGATGACCACCATGTGCCCGGAGGGAAACCCCTCGCACCCTTCCCGCTGCTGGAACCAGTGGAATCCATAAAGCTCGGGCTGCTCCAGCCAATAGCGCGTGTTGACCCTCCCGAAGACGTACTTCAGCAGGCTCTTGACCAGATAGGAAGCGGGCGCCGCCCAGGCGACCAGCCTGGAGAGGTGGGTGATGGCATCGCGCAGCCCCATCCTGAGCCGCGCCCTGTAGAGCACCTGGGCGGCGCAGGTGGTGAGCAGCACGACCTGCAGCAGGAGGTCCGGAAGGTTCGCAGATAGGTGGGACCAGTGCAGGTCGGTGAAGAGATGGTTCTTGATATAGTACGCCAGAGGTTCGTCCAGGTAGCGTACGCAAAGGGCCACCAGGAGCGTCAGCATTAGCGTGCTCACGGCCCAGGCGCCGAGGCTTATCCTGCTCGGACGGTTCTGCATCGTTACCCCTTGATATGGCGGGTTTTTTGGGCTGCACCCGAAAAGCTACCACAAAAGGAGGCTAATATGAAGCTGAAAAACTCCCGCCCCGCCCGCCGCAGCTTGCCCGGCATTGCAGGCGGAGGAAGGGCAATTGAGCCCAGCCAAGCCAGGGCGCATGATGATGCGCCCCTACGCCGCGGGAGGGGATTAGCTCATGCCGAGACCGGGCGCATGTTGATGCGCCCCTACCCACACACGCTCTCTCAGCTGGCCAGCCTGAAGCGGTTCACCATCTGCTGCAACTCCCGGGACGAACGGGACAGCTCAACCGCCGCCTGTTCGGTCTTTTGAGCGCCGGTCGCCGCTACATGAATCACGTGGGAGATGTTGCGCATGCTTCCCGTGATGCCGGCGCTGGTCTCCGACTGCTGCTGCGCCGCGGCGGCGACCTGCGACACGTACCTGAGCAGCGGATCGATGTGCCCCTTGATGACGCCCATCGCCTCGCTGGAAAGCGCCACGTCCGTCGTGCCGTTTCGGACGCTGCCGGCGCTTTGCTCCATGGAGCTTACCACGTTCCTCACATCCCCCTGCAGCGCTACGATGATAGCCTGAATCTCCCGCGTCGAGGTGGTGGTGCGCTCGGCCAGGTTCCTCACCTCGTCCGCCACGACCGCGAAACCGCGCCCCTGATCCCCCGCCCGGGCCGCCTCGATGGCCGCGTTGAGCGCCAGCAGGTTGGTCTGATCGGCGATGTCCTCGATGGCGACCACGATGTCGCCGATGCGCTCGGAGTTCGCCCCCAGCGCCTGGACAGCCGCCATGGTCCCGATCGCGGTGGATTCGATCTCCCCCATGATGGTCTTCATTTTGGCAATGGTAGCGGCGCCGCTTTGGGTGGCGCTGCTGGTCTCGTTGGCGGTGCTCGACATCTCCTGGCAGCGTTGCGCGATGCTGGAGCTGATCGACGCCATCTCGTCCACCGAGCTGGTGACCACCTCCGATTGCACCGAGGCGTCCTCGGTCCCCGCCACGATCTGGGTCGAGGTCGAACTCAGCAGCTTGGAGGACCCCTCGAGGTGGTCCGCGGTGCTCTTAATCCCTGAGATGATGCCCCGCATGGAATCCTGCAGCTCGCCCATGGCGGCGATCATCAGGCTGAACTCGTTTTTTCTGATCGCCCGTATCTCCTGGCTCAGACCGCCGGGAGCCATGTTCTGGAGATAGCCGATCGCCCTTTGTATCGGCCGGTTGATGGACCAGATGTTGACCCAGCCAAAGACGCCTCCCAGGACGATGAAGACCAGCATGGATCCGAATTTTACCAGCGGAGAGTTGGACTGGGCCGTTACTGCCATGGCGATGATACAGAGGCTGTAGCAGATACAGAGCGTGCCAAGGCGTGCCTTAATGGTGAAGTTGAGGTAATAGTTCCAAATGGAAGTCAGCATTTATTCTCCTTGCTGTCGCTACAACTGTTCTCGCGTTGGCTCGAACCATATAAGCGTTTGCTAATCCAACCAGGCTTGGGTGATTCTTTATCAAAATCATCGGTGTATTTTTGAGAAACTTGAACGTTCACGAGAGAAAAATAGCGCCGCACTCCGGAAAGAAGGCCGGTTCGACTTCCCCCTGGAGGCGCGCCCTGCTTCCCGGAAGCTCCCTGCAGCTCTTTGACAAGCAATTTATCTTGAGATATCATATAGATAGTTTTAATCCCGATTCCAGGGAAAGGAGGAAAGCGTGCAAAGCAGATCTTGGAGGAAGGCCATTTTTTTTCTGGCCGGCGTTATGCTCCTTCTGGTCCCGGCGCTGAGCCAGGGCCAGCAGGAAGCGGGCCTGCCACCCATCTCACAGCAGCTGGTCCGCGAGGGCGACTTCGCACTCCAACTATACTCCAGGCTCGGTTTGGGAGCGGTGCAAGACGAGACCCAGGCCGAGAGCGGGCTGGGACAGGCAGGCATCATACCGCGCAACGGTTGGATCGCCGACTACCCGGTCACCCCCGACATCCTGGGGGAATTGCAGCAATCGGTGGGTGCCGCCGCGGCAAACGGCAAGATCGCGCTGGATAAGGGAGAAGCCCTCAGGAGGCTGGATGCCGTTTCAGCTGAACTGAACCTCGGCGTCAGGCCCCAGACCTCCGTCAGCACCGGGGAGGTGCCCAGCGAGGAGGTCGCCCAGGATTATCCCAACCCGGCGGTGATCAACAACTACTACCAGGAGGAGGGTCCGCCGATCGTCACCTACTACGCGCCACCTCCCGACTATTACTATCTGTACGGCTGGATTCCCTACCCCTTCTGGTGCGCCGGCTTCTGGTTTCCGGGCTACTTCATCCTGCACGATTTCCACCGTTCGTTCCACGGAGGCCGAGGGGTGTCTTTCGTTTCCAACCACTTCAACGATATCAGGAGCCAGCGGGTCTTTCGGGTCGATCCGGTGGCGCGCTTCAACGGGAGGACCTTCGCCGGCATCGGTGTCACCAGCCGCAGAGGCTTCATCCCGACCGGCGTCCCGCGCAGCCAGCGCACCATATTCAACGCGCCCCGCGCCCAGGCGGCTCCCGGGATGAGGCCGCTTCCAGGGATGAGGTCGAGTTTCCGCTCCAGCGCCGGCAGGAGCGCGCTCCCGTCCGGCACGGGCAGGACCTTCCCGGCGCCCTCGCGCGGCGGCACGCGGAGCTTTTCCGCCCCGGCACCGGGGGCTTCCGGCAGGTACTCCTTCGCTCCGTCGCGTGGCGGGGCGGGCCGCTCCTTCTCCGCGCCGGCCTCGGGCGGTGCCGCGCGGGGCGTGGGTGCCCCCTCAGGCGGAGGACACGGCGGCGGGGTGCAGAGGAGGTAGGGGCCGGAGGGAGAGCCCCCCTCCCTAGCCCTCACCCTCCGGGAGAGGGGACTTAGCCGAGCTCCCCGGGGAGGGAACCGGAGCGAGCGCGTTGCTTACCCGGGCTGGATTTGTGATATAATATTCACGTGCGAAGCAGGAAAGGCATTTCAAAAATAAACGGAAATCTCCGTCAGAAAGAAGGTGTCATTGGTGAAAATAGCTAAGGAAAAAACCAGCAGCTTGAAGTCTGGCAGTACCACAAAGGGTCGCAACAGCATGCCGGTAGCGGCGAAAAATGCTTCCCAGTTGAGAGGCAGGACGAGTGCCAAAAGCACCTCCGGCGCTACGGCAGGCCGTTCCGCAGGACGCAAGTCCTCAAGTAAGGGCTCGGCCAAGTAGTCGGTCACCGGTACTGAGGGCGACGCGAAACGACATAATCCCGCATGCGGGACATGGACCAAACATCCAGAAGAAAAAGGCCCTGCATAAAGCTATGCAGGGCCTTTTTTGGTTGAGGGGTGCATCTTTCCCGGATGCCCGCAGGGAAATAAAAGAAAGGCCCGATCAACTGCATCGGGCCTTTCCTGGAAAAAATAATTGGCGCTCAATATGGGACACTTTACTCTGATCCGTCGGTAGATGACTGCCAGGGTCGGTTTTGCACGGCGTCTGACAACGTCCACGCATACCGGAGAACCCCTACATCCCCTTTTTCAAGCGGTTGTTACGCGCCTGACGGATGAGATGTCAATCACTCGGATTGGTCTCCTTGAACGCCAATTACCAGCCCCAGCAATCTGGCAGTTGTTTGGTCTCCCCCGCTGTGTAGCTGCCATGTCCTTTCTGCGGAAAGCATTTAGTCAACCCTTCTTTAAGGGGTGCACACTATGCCTGAACCGGGAATGACTTCTGCAGTGCTTAGCGGGCAGAGGCTTCACCAAGAGTATCTGCTAAACTCCAGAGTTGATTCAAAGATCGTTTTCCCTTCTACTGATTACATTCTACTCCCGGGCCCCCAGGGAGTCAACGGTTTCTATCCGGCAAATATTGCCACTCCTGCGGGAGCCGGGCTCAGCATTTCCGCATGTTTTCTGGGCAGTTATCCACATCGGCCCGGACGCCCCCCGCCCCCGCCTGCCGGGCTGCGCCCCCGGAACGCTCCGGGCTCAGGCGAGCTGTTTATTGACCCGTGATTACAGCCGCTTACCCGATTGTGCACAAATTATGCAAGACGTAAAACTACCGGGAAATGCATGACATTTGTGCAACATATCCACAGATGGAGACCGGTTATCCACAGACTCCGTGGATAGTCGGGTAACCTCACGGGATCAGGGAGGTTGCCCGGTTCTCAAGCTCCCCCTTCCCCCGCTCCCAGCGGCTATCCCTGGCGAGCGTCTTTGATGATTTTATTGTGCACGTCCAGGGTGAGCGACTCGATGCGCTGGCTCAGCTCTTTCACCAGTTCGGTCAATTGGGTGTTCTGCTGCATCAGCTCCAGCAGCTGCCCGGTCTGCTGCACGGAGAGCTGCTGGCGCTGCTCGCTGGCCAGGGCGAGGGCTTCCCTGTGCTGCGCGTCGGCATCGGCGTGAGCCTTGTCACGGTCTGCCTGCCGCGTCTGCGCCAGCAGTATGAGCGGAGCGGCGTAGGCGGCCTGCAGGCTGAACGCGAGGTTGAGCAGGATAAAGGGATAGACGTCGAACTTGGTGAATCCAACGACGTTCAACCCGATCCAGATCCCCACGATGATGGTCTGGGCGACCAGAAAGAAGGGCGTCCCGAAAAAACGGGCGAACGCCTCGGCTTTCAGCGAGAACCAGTCATCCCCGAAGACGGAGCCCAGGTGCAGGTGCGGGAAATGAAACCGGAAGTAGTGGGGTTGTCCAGCGGGGAGCGGTGCTGTCGCCGCTTTTGGATCTGCTGCCATTATCTTCTCCTATCGGGACCGGGCGGCATGCCGCAGGCCTCGCGCTTACCTCAATTTGTGTGGCGTTACGGCTGCGGTACCGGTCTTTTGTGGATAAACCTGCCGTATTCGGCGTCGCAGTTCAGGATATGGTCCAGCAGCCACCTGCGCAAAAAGGAGACAAGCTCCAGCGTAAGATTGGCCTTGTCCTCCTTGAACTGCTTGTTGAATTCATACAGCTTGTATATGAACCTCTTGTGCTCCAGTACGTGGTCCATTTGCTTGTGATATTCAACCTGGGTCATCCAGTTTTCCTCCAGCTGGAAGTGATAGTTTGAGTACTCGGTCAAATCATCCAAAATCCTCTGAAGTTCAAGTTCATTCTCCTCCTTGGTCACGAACAGATCATAAGCCTCGTTCAAAAGGTCCACGAGATGCTTATGGTGCATGTCAAACTGGTCGACCCCGAGCAAATACCTGGCTTCCCACTCTATGAATGGCACATTCGACTCCTTTTCAAGTGAAGTGTTGGAGAGATGCGATGTTAGAGTTTAGTGGTTCAATCCCGGCCACAGCAGCCATTGATTCGGTGCCCGGGCCCAACTCCATCGGTTGGACCGGCCCGGAAGGCTAAAAGAGTGTAGACCCGAGTGGTTATACCATAATTACCTCGAAAATGGATTATTTTGATCGCCCCCCGGCTGGCGGCCCCCCTGTGCATGTTTTGCACATATCCGGGGCACTGAACAGCCGGCGAAGGCCTAGCTCCCCGGAAAGCCTACGGATATCAAGGGATGGTGGCGGCATGAAGCGTGCTAGGGAAGCAAGCGGGCGTTTGCATCGGGCCCAATCGTTTTTGACTTGCACCGGAGGCCATTCATGCGAACCAAAACCCTCACCCTTATTTCCGTCCTCACCCTTTTGCTGTTGTCGTTCGCGCTCGCGCATCTGGCTCACGCCGCGGAGATCGATGACATCAAGGCCGCCATCGCCGCGAAACATGCCAAATGGTCGGCCAGAGCGACCCCGCTGCACCAGATGGACCCGACCCGGCGCAAATTGCGTGCGGCGCTGGTCCTGTCAGCCACGGCGCCGGCGGTGAGCTCCGGCTCCCAGACCTACCTGGCCCAGCCGCTCACGGCGCCCACTGCCGGGCTGGACTGGAGAAACTTCGGCGGGACCAATTACGTGACCCCGGCCAAGGACCAGATGGACTGCGGCAGCTGCTGGGCCTTCTCGACGACGGCCGCGCTCGAGTCGTACACCCTGATCCACGGCGCCTACAAGACCGGGCTCGACCTTTCCGAACAGATCATGATCTCCTGCTCCGGCGCCGGCAGCTGCTCCGGCGGTACGCTGGACCGGGCGGCCAGCTTCATCCAGCAGACCGGCCTCCCGGTGGACAGCATGGATCCCTACGTCGACGCCAACGGGAGCTGCACCCAGGCCGCGGCCAACTGGCAGGCGTCCACCTCGAAGATCTCCGCCTGGGCGTGGATCAACAGCTCGACCGTCCCCAACCTCAGCGCCGTCAAGAATGCCCTCTACACCTACGGCCCGCTGGTCGCGTCCATGCGGGTGTATGCGGACTTTTACAGCTACGGCGGCGGCGTCTACACCTACACCACCGGCGCTTTCCAAGGAAACCACGCCATCCTGCTCGTCGGCTACGCGGATGACGCCACGGCGCCCGGCGGCGGCTATTTCATCGTGAAAAACAGCTGGGGCCAATCCTGGGGCGAGGGGTTCAACGACCAGCCGGGCGGCTATTTCAAGATCGCTTACAGCGAGGCAGCCGGCTCGACCCAATTCGCCCAGAGCCTGCTGGCCTATGACACCGCGGTACAGACCTGCAGCTACAGCATCTCGGCTGCGGGGGCCAGCTTCGACAGCACGAGCGGTTCCGGCAGCGTCGGCGTCATAACCGGCGGCGCCTGCACCTGGTCCGCCCGCAGCTCCGCCCCCTGGCTCTCGGTATCCGGGAGCGCGGCAAAGGGCAACGGCTCCATCGCCTACACGGTGGCGGCCAACACCGACACCGCCCCCAGGACCGCAACGGTGACGGTGGTAGACGCCTACTCCAACGTGGTCGATACCTACACGGTCACCCAGAAGGCTCCGGCCAGCACCTTCTCGCTGGCGGGGGTCGTGCGGGCCAACAGCAGCACGGGGGCTGTCGTCCCCGGGGCGACGGTCACACTGGGAAGCACGACCGTCACGACCGACAGCGCGGGCTCCTTCCTGATCACCGGCCTAGCATCCGGCAAGTATTCCCTCTCCGTCTCCAAGGCAGGGTTCGCGAGCTATGCCAACCCGGCGCTCAGCGTGACCGCCAACCAGTCGGTAACCATTCCCCTGTCCCAAGCCTATTCCCTGAGCGGAACGGTCACCTCGGGGAGCGCCAGCGGTCCGCTCCTTTCCGGCGCCGTCGTCTCAATTAACGGAGTCGCCACGGCCACGACCGGGACCTCCGGCAGTTTCACGATCAGCGGGATCCCGGCGGGCAGCTACGCGATCAGCATCGACAAGGCCGGATTCACCGCCTTTAGCCGCACCCTCGCCATCAGTTCCAACCAGACCATAACGGCCGCCCTGGTTCCGGCCAGCTACACGATCAGCGGCACGATTCACTCGGGTAGCAGCACCGGTCCCGTCATCTCCGGGGCAAGCGTGACCATCGGCGGCCAGACCGTCAAGACCAGTGCCGCGGGGGCCTTCTCCATCACCGGGGTCGCCGCGGGGACCAGCGCCGTGACCGTTTCCATGAGCGGCTATGCCCCGTTTGCGGGCACACTACCGGTGAGCGGGAACCTGAGCGTGATCATCGTCCTGGCGCCGCAGACCTACTCCGTGCGCGGCACCGTGCGCTCCGGCAGCGCGACCGGCGCGGTCCTTCCCGGGGCGACCGTCTCCATTGGCGCGAAAAGCGCCAGCTCCGCCAGCGACGGCAGCTTCTTCCTCGACGGCCTGGTTGCCGGCAGCTACACCCTCACGGTCTCCAAGGCGACCTATACCACCTCAAGCACGACCCTGCCGGTGACGGCAAGCGTAACGGGGCTCACCTTTCCCCTCACCCCGCTCACCTACCAGGTGAGCGGGATGGTGATTTCGGGAGGCACGGGCGCCCCGGTGTCCGGTGCGACGGTCAGCATCGGCAGCAAGACGGCTGTTACCAACAGCACCGGAACCTACAGCATCACGGGGCTGACTCCGGGCAGCTACCAGGTTAGCGTGAGCAAGACCGGATTCGTGAGCTACAGCAACGCCGCGCTGGGCGTCAATGCCAACCTGGTGTTCAACCTCACCCTGGCACCGGTCACCTACACCCTGAGCGGCACCGTGCGGGCCGGCAGCGCCACAGGCGCCGTGCTGGCCGGGGCCACCATCACGATAGCCGGCAAGACCGCGACCACCAACAGCGCCGGAGTTTATACGATCAGCGGAATCCCGGCGGGGAGCTACCCGGTCAGTGCCGCCAAGACAGGCTACACGACCTTCAGCAACACCGCCTACCCGGTGAGCGCGGCGCAGACCCTGAACCTCGCCCTGGTTGCGGTGTCGGTCGCCAAAAAATAGTTCAAAGCAGCCTGCGCCGCCTGGCGCGCCACACAACAAAGGCCCGCCGCCCCGGTTTTCATCCCGGGGCAGCGGGCCTTTTGCATGTTCCGGAGCCGACCGGGCTTCAGCTACCAGCTACCAGCTACCAGCTACCAGCTACCAGCTACCAGCTATCAGCTATCAGTTGCCTTCCATCTGCTACCTGCCACTACCTGCTGCTAACCGCCGCGGCCAGGTGCCAACCGTCGCTGTCTGCTGCTGCCTGCTGCTGCCTGCTGCTGTCTTCTGCTGCCTTCTGCTATCTTCTGCTGCCCACTAACTACCACCTTCCGCCGCCGACCACATCAGCTAACCGGCGTCTGTCGGCTGGCCGCCCGCCTTCAGCCGGAACTGCCGCTGAGGCCGGCCCACCGTGCCGTAATGCAGAAGCTCCTCGATCTGCCCCTTTTCAAACAGGTAGTCGAGATAGGCCCGCGCCGTCGACCGGCTGACCCCGGCCGCCTGGGCGACCTGCTCCGCGGTGCGGAACGCGCCGTCCTGCCCCAGGGAGTGCCTGACCAGCTCCAGGGTGCGGGCATCGATCCCCTTCTGGGTCTGCCCCACGATAGCCGGCTGCGCGGCCCGGAACTGCTTGAGACCTTCCACGAACTTCTGGTCCGGCTGCACCGCCTGCCGCAGGTGGCTCTTGAACAGGCGGTACTTCACCAGGGCGTCCTTCAGCAAATCGAGGTCAAAGGGCTTGATCAGGTAATCGAAGATCCCGAGCCGGAAGGCGTCCTCGATGATCCCGATTTCCCGGGCCGCCGTGATCAGGATGACGTCGCAGGGAATCTGCTCGCCCCTGAGAGCCCGGAGCGCCTCTATGCCCGAGCGGTCCGGCAGGTAGACGTCGAGCAGGACCAGGTCCGGCTGGAGTTCCCGGGCCAGGGACAGGGCCTGCTCGCAGTTGTTGGCGATACCGGCCGCCAGGTATCCCTCCTGCTGCTCGATAAACTTCCCGTGCATCCGCGCTATCATGAAGTCGTCGTCGACGACCAGCACCTTCAGTTTTTTCACGCTTCCCTCCCCGCGCCGGGCAGGGTAACGCTGACCAGCGTCCCCTCCCCGGAGCTCTCACAACTGAGCGAGCCGCCGCAGTTGGCGACCAGCCGGTGCACCAGCGCGAGCCCCAGTCCGTGGCCTTCCCCCTTGGTGGTGACGCCGTCCTCGAAGAGGTGCTCCCTGACCGCGGGATCGACGCCGGGCCCGTTGTCCCGGACCTGGATCAGCAGCCCGCCGGCGTCTTCCTGCAAAAGGACGCTGACGCGCGGCGGCTCCTTCCGGGCGGGTGCGGATTGCAACGCATCGAAGGCGTTCTCTATGGTGTTGCCGAGAATCGCCACCACGGCCTCGCGGTGCGGGCAGCGCTCGGGAATCAGGGAGTGCGCCGCGATGGAGAGCTCTATGCCGAGCTCCCCGGCCCGATGCGTCTTGCCGACCAGGATTCCCACGATCGCCGTGTCCCGGATGCGCGCCAGGTAGAACTCCAGCGCGCCCTGGTATTCCTCGTTCACCTGGTCGATGACCGACTTGGCGCTGTCGTAGTCCGACATCTGGATCAGCCCGGAGATCAGGTGCAGCTTGTTCATGAATTCATGGCGCTGGCTCCTGAGCGTGTCGACGTAGCGGCCGATGTCGGCCAGCCGGCGGTCGACCTGGTCCAGCGCCATCTTGTCCCGGAAGGTGCCGACCGCGCCGATCACCTCGCCGGCCAGCACGACCGGCACCCGGCTGGCGATGAAGAGCGAGTCTCCGATCAGGATCGGCTGGTCGTACTGCGGCACGCCGTCCTTGAGCACCTCGGTGAGCCGGGTGGCGGGGAGTACCTCCGTCATCGCCTTGCCGATCAGGTCGGCGCCCTCCATGCCGAGCATCTGCTTGGCTTCCCGGTTGCAACTCACGATGTCGCCCTCGCGGTTAATGGCGATGATCCCCTCGCGGATCGCCTCCAAAACGGCGGACTGCTCCCGGACCCTGAAGGCAATTTCGTGGGGCTCCAGGTCGAAGATCTGCCTCTTGACGTGCACGGAGAGCAGGTACGAGCCGGCCAGTCCGACCAGCAGCGCGATCAGGGCGAGCGCGCTCAGCTTGAGCAGGATGGTGCGCACGGTCCCCCAGACGTTCTGGACCAGGAAGCCGGTGGAGACCACGCCGATCTGCCGGTGGCCGGCGTCGAAGACGGGCGCCTTGCCCCGGACCGAATAGCCCAGGGTGCCGGTGGAGCGGGTGATGCTCTCCCTGCCCCTAAGCACCTCGGCGTTGTCCTCCCCCACCATGTGCTTGCCGATTTCGCCGGGATTGGGATGGCTGTAGCGGATCAGGTCCAGGTTGCTGACGACGATGAATTCCGCCCCGGTGCTGCGGCGGATGTTCTCCGCCAGCGGCTGGATGGTCAGCGCCGGTTCGCGCTCCCGGAACCCCTGCACCACCTGCGGCAGCGCCGCGACGCTCCGGGCCACCACCAGCGCGCGCTCCCCCGCCTCCCTGAAGGCGCTGTCAACGGCCAGGTAGGAGGCGGTGGAAACCACCATGACCAGCACGAAGCAGAGGTTCAGCGACACCAGCAGGTTTATTTTGTTTTTCAACGACATCCTGTGCTGTCTGAGCGCCACGTTCTCTTCTCCGGGGGAACCGCTCGGGTTCCCATTCGACCTGATCTGAACCCGTGTGCCGACTTTTCAACATCTACCTTGACCTGCCAGAAGGCAACCAAGTGTAATGATTACCCGCGCTAAAATCAAAATAAATCGCAGCTTTGCTCCGCTGCCAATATCGCCAAAACCGCTAATATCAATAATATTATTTCATTCGCAGTAATGTTTACATCACGGGCAAATATTTTTAAAATCCTGTTATACGAGATTTACCATTCTTTGAGTCCGAGGAGCACCTATGTCACAAACAGCGGCACGGCATTCAAAACTTGGGGCAGTTTTACGTGTCACCAGTGGCAACTTCCTGGAAATGTTCGACTTCTTCCTCTTCGGCTTCTACGCCACCTACATCTCCAAGACCTTCTTTCCCGCCAGTAGCGAGTTCGCCTCGCTCATGCTGACCTTCGGGACCTTCGGCGCGGGGTTCCTGATGCGCCCCTTGGGAGCTATCGTCCTGGGCGCCTACATTGACCGCGTGGGGCGGCGCCAGGGGCTCATCGTGACGCTCGGCTTCATGGCGCTCGGCACGGTGCTGATCGCCTTCGTGCCGGGCTATGCCAGCATCGGGCTCCTGGCGCCCTTCATCGTGCTGATCGGCCGGCTGTTCCAGGGGTTCTCCGCCGGGGTCGAGCTGGGCGGCGTATCGGTCTACCTTTCCGAGATGGCGACCAAAGGGAACAAGGGGTTCTACGTGGCCTGGCAGTCGGCCAGCCAGCAGGTGGCGATCATGGTGGCGGCCGGGCTCGGCTACGCGCTCAACGTCCTGATGGCGCCGGCCGATGTCGCCAACTGGGGGTGGCGCATCCCGTTCTTCGTCGGCTGCATGATCGTGCCGCTCATCTTCTTCTTCCGCCGCTCGCTGCAGGAAACCGACGAGTTCCTGGCGCGCAAGCACCGCCCGAACGCAAGCGAGATCTACCGCTCCATGGTCGAGAACAAGGGAATCGTCATCGCCGGGATGATGCTGGTCGTCATGACGACCGTCTCTTTCTATCTCATCACCGTGTACACCCCGACCTTTGGCAAAAGCGTGCTGAAGCTGACCAGCGCCGACAGCCTGATCGTCACCTTCTGCGTCGGGATGTCCAACTTCATCTGGCTGCCGGTCATGGGAGCCCTGTCCGACCGGGTGGGCCGCCGGCCGCTCCTGCTGTTCTTCACGGTCCTGACCCTGCTCACCGCCTACCCCGCGCTCTCCTGGCTGGTCGCCGCGCCGAGCTTCCAGAAGATGCTGCTGGTGGAGCTCTGGCTGTCGTTTCTTTACGGCAGCTACAACGGAGCCATGGTCGTGGCGCTGACCGAGGTCATGCCGCTGGCGGTGCGGACCGCGGGGTTCTCGCTGGCGTACAGCCTGGCGACCGCGCTCTTCGGCGGCTTCACCCCGGCGGTTTCCACCTGGCTCATCAAGGTGACCGGCGACAAGGGAGCCCCGGGACTCTGGATGATGTTCGCTGCGGCCTGCGGCCTGGCCGGGACCCTGATCCTGTACCGGCGCAGCGCGGCGGAGCGGCCGGCCGCCCTGGAGCCGTGCAGCGACGGCGCGCTCGGCGAATAGCCCCCTCCCCTTTCAGCTCGGCCTGCAGTGTCCCCCCTGCGCAGTAGGGGGGAAGGCTCGCGCAGCGAGACAGGAGGGTCCTGCCCGGGCAAAGCACCCCCCTGCTTTACTGCGTTCAGCTTCCCCCCTGTTTCTCAGGGGGGATTAGCACCAACATCAAACCAAGGAGCGGCAGTGCACGAGCGGCAGCAAGTCAGCCATGGCGAGCTTTTCCGGGGGTTCAACAAGATAGCCCTCTCCGGATTCGGCGGTGTCATGTCCTGGGCCCGGCAGACGGTCGTGGAGGAAAGAGGCTGGCTCTCCTCGGAGGAGTTCACCTCCTTGTTCGGACTGTGCCAGTTCATGCCCGGACCCAACACGCTCAACCTCGCGGTCTGCATCGGCGCCCGCTTCCAGGGTGCGACCGGCGCCCTGGTCTCGCTGCTCGGCCTGCTCTTCGTGCCCTTTCTCATCATCATCTCCTTCGGCGCCCTGTACGGTGAATTCGGGGAAATCCCCCTGGTCCAGGCCATGCTGCGCGGCATTGCGGCGGTTGCAGCCGGCCTGATGCTTGCCATGGGGCTGCGCATGGCCGCCGACCTGGTCAGGCGACCGCTGCTGCTCGTTTTCAGCGCTTTGATCCTGGTGGGGGTCGTCTTCCTGAGCTGGCCGCTGCTGGCGCTGATGGCCGGCCTGGCGCCCCTCAGCATGTGGCTGTCGGCCCGGCGCTACTGCAGGGCATCATGAGCGTACTTACCGAGATCATAGTCCGGTTCGCGACCTTGTCGCTGCTTGCCTTCGGCGGGGCCAGCACCGTGCTCCCCGAGTTGCACCGCCTGGCGGTCGAGACCCATCACTGGATGAGCGACGCCACCTTCGCCCACCTGGTGGCCATCTCCCAAGCCACGCCGGGGCCCAACTCCATCATCTTCACCCTGGTCGGCTGGCAGGTGGCGGGGCTGGCCGGCGCCCTGGCCGCGACCCTGGCGATGTGCGCCCCTTCTAGCCTGCTGATCTTCATTTTCATGCGTTTCTGGGACAGGATCCAGGGCACGCGCTGGCACAGCATCATACAGACCGGCATCTCCCCGCTGGCAATCGGCCTGGTGCTGGCGAGCGGCTGCATCATCACGCGCGGCGCGGACCGAAGCTGGGGAGCCTGCGCCCTCACCGCCGCGACCGTGCTGGCGGTCCTGACCAGCAGGCTGAATCCGCTCTGGCTGATCGGGATCGGCGCCCTGCTCGGGCTGGCCGGCCTTATTTGATAGCGCGGCGGCTCTGATAGCCCGGCGGCGCTAACAGCTCGGTCGTCCTGATGGCTCGGTCATCCCGATGGCTCGGCGGCGCCAACAGCTCGGCGGCCCTGATGGTTGGGCGCCCTGGTGGTAGGCGGCGCTTACGCCACCTGCCTGCCTGTGGTATGCTGGATAGCGCAGAGCCCACGACCATGGAAGCGAGGAGGGATTCACCATGACGCGCGTCCCGCATGACGTCATCGTCGCCTGCCTGGTGCGCAATGCAGCCGGCGAACTGCTGCTGATTCGGCACCACAGGCGGGGATGGGAGATGCCCCAGGGGCATGTCGAGGATGGGGAAACCCTCGTTGCCGCCCTGCACCGCGAGGTACTGGAAGAGTCCGGCGTGACCATGGAGTTCGGCCCGCTGGCAGCCGTCTGGTCCAAGCTCACGGCTCCGCCTGCACTCGTTTTCACCTTCCTGGGGCGCTATCAAGGCGGCGACCTCGCGGCCGGCTCGGACAGCCTTGAGGCCGGCTGGTTCACGGAGGCCGAGGCGATCGGCAAGGTTACCAACCCGGTCATGCGCGAGCGCCTGGCAGTGCTGCTCGACTACGGCGGGTCGGTCCGCTACCTGTCCTACACTACCGGGCCGTTCCAGTTCCG
>TBL_comb47_HYPODRAFT_10003965_pt1 | contig 17257 bp, 14 predicted proteins | sample TroBogypolimnion_40_FD_10682 | JGI IMG/M metagenome (IMG submission 10682)
ATATCCCAATGAGGATAAACGCCGCCCAGCAGGCCGCATTCCAGGCCCGCATGAATAGCTTTGATCTCGGGAATTTTTCCGTATTTCTTCTGGTAAATATCCTGCATGGCTTTCAGGATCGGGGAGGCAGGATTTGGTTTCCAGCCCGGGTACTGACCATCAAAGATTACCTCGGCAGCGGCCAGTTCAAAGACCGATTGCATCATGTTTTCAAGATCCTGTTTAGCCGAATCCACTGAACTGCGAAGCAGGCACTGGATTTTTATGGTTCCATTTTCTGATTTCACAATGGCAAGATTCGTTGATGTTTCCACCAGCCCTTCCATTTCGTTGCTCATTCTTACAACGCCGTTCGGACAGCCATAAACTGATTTGAATAGATTGCACGAGGTTTTTTCATCAATCATGTTCTTGGGCATCTCTGCAGGAACTGCTTCAATTTTCATATCCGGTTCAACAGCCGAAAGTTCTTTCTTAACGATCAGTGTGTATTCTGAAACATATTTCAGGAATGCATCTTTCTTATCGTTCGGAATGGTGACAACTGCAAAAGATTCCCTCGGGATCGCGTTGCGCAGGCTGCCTCCGTCAATTGAAGCCAGCCGTAATCCGAAATTCTTGCAGCAGAACCAGAGAAGCCGGTTCAGCACTTTATTGGAATTGCCGCGTCCCAGGTGAATATCAACACCGCTGTGTCCGCCTTTCAGACCGGTAACGTTGATCTTGAAAGCTGCAACATTTGCAGGAACTGCAGTTTCTGAATACCTGAAAGTAATATTTGCATTGGTGCCGCCGGCACAGCCGATGTACAATTCGCCTTCATCTTCCGAATCAAGGTTCATCAGGATATCACCTCTCAGCAATCCTGCTTTTAATCCAAATGCACCGGTCATTCCTGTTTCTTCATCACAGGTAAACAGTGCTTCCACAGGACCATGAGGAATGTCTTTGGATTCAAGTATAGCCATTGCTGCTGCAACACCCATTCCATTATCGCCACCCAGGGTGGTGCCTTTTGCTTTCACCCATTCGCCGTCAATGAACGCGTCGATGGGATCTTTTTCAAAATCGTGCGCTGTATCGCTGTTCTTCTGCGGCACCATGTCAAGATGACCCTGCAGAATCACTCCCTTGCGATTCTCCATTCCCGGAGTGGCAGGTTTGCGGATAATGACGTTTCCGACTTCATCTACAATGGTTTCAAGACCAAGATTCTTGCCGAACTTCACGGCAAATTCCATTACTTTTTCTTCATGTTTTGATGGCCTGGGAATCTGGGTCAGGCTATAAAAATTTTTCCACAAAGCTTTTGGTTCAAGGTTTAAGATGTCTTTACTCATGGTTGTTTTTCCTCCGTTTTAATAGTTCAATGTTAATATTTAAGAAGATCAAATATATGAAATTATTTCCCGCGGACAGGATTTTTTTCTGTTGTTATTTCAAGAAAAGTAAGATACCTCTCCTGGTAAAGAAGCGCAAGGAATTTTACGACCCTTTCTTCAGTTTCTACGGATGGAATAAGCTTTTCGGGATAAAGTGATTGCAACTGGTCACAGAGTTCATGAACATTCATCTTTCCATCGATCTGCAGCCAGATGGCTGACCCCAGATCATCCAGGTGAATGCGGATGTGATCTTCTTTCTTCCTGGGTTGAAGCGCCCGTTTTAGGACAGGATGTTTAAACCGGGGCATAAGGAGATCTACCTTCCCGTTTTCATGGATCTCAAATTCCATCTGTCTTACCGGTGTAAGATCAAGAGAATTGATGTTTTTCAGGACTTTCCTGCGCTCAAAAAAACTTAATGACATTTTTTCTTAAAAAAAGACCTCAAAAGTTACCCATGAACTTTTGAGGTCGCGTTGATAACGTAAAACGAATTTTATTTTCTACATCCCTGATGCAGGAGGTGCCGGATCATCCGGTTTTCCTGAATTTTTCAGTGGTATCTGGATCAAAACGTAAGCAATGATAGCAAGAATAATGAAACTGATGTAGAAAGTAGGCTCTTTAAAGAATGAGAAATAGTTGTAAAGGAAAATGTTGAACACCGCGAAAATAGCGATGGCCAGTCCCATCAAAGCCTCTCCGGCAATAAGCCCGGAGGCAAGCAGGACTCCCGTATTTTCGACCCGTACTTTCTGAGCAGCATTGTGGTTTCTCTTTTCACTGAACATTTCAACAGCGCCCTTGATCAGACCTCCGACAAAGATTGCGAAGGTGGTTTCAATCGGCAGGTACATACCCACGCTCACGAGCATCGGGCTCTTCACCTGCATAAGAATGAAGGCGGTTCCCATGAGCATACCGGCAATGATCAGCGGCCATGCCATTTGTCCCTGGACGATTCCCCGGGAAAGGATTGCCATCAGGCTGGCCTGGGGAGCCGAAAGGTTTTTACTTCCGAAACCTCCCTGGTAACCTAGATTTTTTCCACTGGCGATGTCGCCATCATTAAGGAAGGCAAGCACAACGAACATTACTGCGCCGGCAAGGATTACCCCAAGGATGTCGCCAACCTGCATTCTCCATGGAGTCCCGCCAAGGATATGACCAGCTTTGAGGTCCTGGAGCATTTCTCCTGCAACAGCAGCTGAAACGCAGACGATGGCAGCAACGCCCAATACGGTAGCAACACCTGCATCTCCCTGGACGCCTAAGGCAACCAGGATCAGTGCTGTCACAACCAGTGCAGTCAGGGTCAATCCGCTGATCGGGTTATTGGAAGACCCCATGATACCAACGAGATACCCGGAAACAGAAGCAAAGAAAAATGCCAGGATGATCATTACGGTTGACGCAACGACTGCGATCAGCACATTGGTCTGGAAAATAAAATAGGTGATGCAGAACGTAAGCACGGCAACAGCAGCGATTCCGGCCATGATCCAGCCAAAGCTGATATCTTTTTCATTTCTTGGAACATGGGTTTCAATTCCGCTTGCAGCTTTCTTCACATCCTTCACGGATCTGGCGATACCGGTAGAAAGGCTCTTTCTCATCTTAAAGAGTGTAAAGGCAGCGCTGACAAGCATTCCGCCAATAGCAATCGGGCGGATGATGAATTTCCAAATCTGGAAGATCTGGTAACTCGGATCAGAAACTTTGGCCATTGCTGCATCCATGGTCATCGTTGTATCTTTGCTCATGAGAAATGCAGCCCAGTCATTCAGGTTTACACTTGGCATCAGGAAGTACATGATCATCGGGGCCATCAGTCCCCAGGCAAGCAAACCACCGCTGAAGTTCAATGCACCCAGTTTTGGGCCAATGATATAGCCAACGCCCATGTAGGCGGGGCTGACACCCGGTGAACTCAGAAGCATGCCGCCTTTCCCCTGAAACACTGTACCGGTTATGGTTTGTTTCCCGAAGAAGATGAATTTTTCCCAGAGGTACTGGAACAGCCTTAATTCACCCAGGATCTTGATCAGTGCACCAAGGCCCATCGCGGAGAAAAGGAATTTTGAACCACCGGAACCAGCCTGGCCCGCTTTATGGATTTCAGAAGCAGCAACAGATTCAGGAAATGGCAATTCAGCATCTTCCACCATTACCCTTCTTAACAGGGCTACGAACATGATACCAAGAATACCGCCTGCAATAAGAATCAACGAGGAGGTAATGTAATGGCCTGCAGTAAAAAACTGTGACCAGATCCCTGAAACGAAAAATGCAGGTAACGTAAAAATTGCACCTGCAGCAACGGATTCTCCGATGGATCCGACAGTACGTGCAAAATTTTCTTCGAGAATGGATCCCTTGACAAGCTTAAGGATTGCCATTCCCAGCACTGCAGCCGGGTATGTAGCTGCAATGGTCATTCCGGCCTTCAATCCCAGGTAAGCATTGGCTGCTCCCAGGATCACGGCGAAGAACAATCCAATGATCAGTGCCCTGACCGTGAATTCCTTCATGTTCGTCTCTGCCGAGACAAATGGAACATACTTTTTGTGTTCAGCCATAGATTTCTTTTTTAATAAAATTGAGCACTAAATTTTCAGCTAATTAATGAAAAATACCGGAGATTGTCAAAGATTATTTTCCGGTTTTTACATGGGCTGTTTGCATTCATCAGTTTTTCAGTTAGTAACCTTATTTTAATTGATAAAGATGAATCAGTTTCTTGGTTTCGAAGAACGGCTCGGTGAAAATGTCCTGCAACTGGTAAATCCTCGATTTCCCGTTGATCAGTGTAAGCTCTTCGTCAACATCTCCGCCTTTCAGATATAATATTCCGTTCGGAAAAGTATTCAGCTTCTCCGTCACGATCTTTGGACGGAGCAACCTGACCATCTCAGGCAGCCCGGTTACAGCACGTCCAATGATGAAATGGAACCCCGGGGCGACCCTCTCAAACCTCGAACAGATGGGTGTTACGTTCGTCAGTCCAAGTTCTTTGCTTACCTCCTCAACAACTTTGATTTTCTTCCCGATAGAGTCAACAAGTGTAAATTCAACTTCCGGAAAATAAATTGCCAGGGGAATTCCCGGAAGACCGCCACCGGTGCCGGCATCCATGATCCGGGTTCCCGGTCTGAATTTGAAGAACCTGGCTATGCTTAAGGAATGCAGCAGGTGATGAATTTCAAGATTGCCAATGTCCTTCCTGGAAACAAGATTGATCCTGCTGTTCCATTCACGGTACAATGTGATCAGTTGCCGGAACTGATCCTGTTGTGAGACACTGAGCTCAGGAAAGTAATGACTGATCATCCGGATAAAAATTCAACAGCCTGATCAGGTACATGACCAGACCAGGCGGTTATAATTCATTCTGCAAGCAGTTTCAATAATAAAAAGGTATTAACTTTCTGACGGTGCATCATCAGCAGGAGATGCTTCAGCAGTCTTTTTCTTTGTTTTTGCTGCTTTTGGTTTTTCTGTTTCGGCTTCTTCCCCTTCGGCAGCCTTCTTCTTCACTGTTTTTTTAACGGTCTTCTTCGCTTCAGCACCTTCCGTTGGAATCTCTGCAGCTGCTTCCACAGGAGCCTCAAGCAATACTTCAGCCGCTGTTACGACTTCAGTAACAGGTTCTTTCACAACAACCTTCTTTTCTGCCTTTTCAACAACTTGTTTTTTTGGTTTTGGTTCAAGGACTTTTTTAGAGAGTACAATAGTTTTCTTTTTCTTTTTTGCTCTTCTCACGCCGTATGACCCAATAACGATCTTGCCTCTTTTTGATTTTTTATCTCCTTTTCCCATAGTTGATAATTTTATTGAATGTTAACTGTTTGCAAAAGTAGCAAAAATTGAATATCCAAACTGATGCTCAGGATTTTATTCTCTCAAGGAATAACTTTTCCAGCAATGACGACCTTTTGATAACGTTTTTCGTCCAGTTAATCTGTATTTCCAGTTTCTCCTCGTCAGATAATTCCCACCGGATTTCCGATTTTCTTAACCGGTCGGTCAGGGTATAAAGCAGCAGTGCCGCAGAAACAGAGATATTGAAACTTTCCGTAAAACCATACATCGGGATCCTTACATACCCGTCAGCCAGGTCGAGCGCAACCTGCGAGAGACCTGCCAGTTCGGTTCCAAAAATAAGTGCGGTTTTTTGTTCCATGGGAAGAGTATCCGGGATGAAATCATTCTCATGGGGGGTGGTTGCAATAATCCGGTATCCGTTTGATTTGAGCTTTTTCAGGCAGGATTCCGTATTGTTCTCAGGTTCGCGGTACCTGATAAGATTCAGCCATTTCGAAGATCCCAGGGCCACGTCAGGGTTCACTTCGTATTTGTTCATGTTTTCAATGATGTGGACATCCTGGATTCCGAAACAATCACAACTTCTTAAAACTGCACTTGCATTATGCGGCTGGTAAATGTCTTCCAGGACGATCGTGAGATGCCGTGTCCGCTGAAGAATCAACGAATCAAATTTGCTTTTTTTATTGGGTGTGATGAATTCCTGGAGATAGGACAGGAGTTGCTGCCTCTGGTTGAAATCGGGATCCGTCATAAGTTCGTTTTGTCAAAGCTCTGAAAATGAGGAGAACTAGGAAAAATAATTAATGTATGTGGCTTTATTTCAAGAAAAAATCTATTTTTGCACTTCAAAATTACGAAAACATGGTAAAAAAGAGTGATAAAACCGAGGAAAGAATTGTAGCTGTTGAGGAAGCCTTCTCAAAAACAGAACAGTACATTGAGAAGAACCAGAAGATGATCCTTATCATTGTTGGTTCATTGGTGGTGATTTTTCTTGCATACTTTGTCGGTTTCCGTGGATATTATCTCCCGGGAAAGGAAAAGGATGCCCAGTCACAGATGTTCATGGCCGAGAAATATTTCGAGATGGATTCCCTGAACAAAGCATTGAATGGTGATGGCAATTACCTGGGATTTCTTGAAATCATTGATCAGTATGGTTTAACAAAGTCAGCTAACCTGGCTCATTATTATGCCGGGATCTGTTTTCTTAAGAAAGGTGATTTTCAGAAGGCCATTGATCATCTCAAAAGTTTCAGTGGCAGTGACGAAGTTGTTGGACCGATGGCTACAGGTGCAATCGGAGATGCTTATATGGAGCTGAAACAAACTGACAAAGCCATTGAATATTATCTCAAGGCTGCCGACCAGAGGATCAACGATTTTATGACTCCATTGTGGTTGATGAAGGCTGGCCTGGGTTATGAATACGCTGGAAAGCCGGATCAGGCGATGACTACCTATAAAAGGATCAAGAATGATTTTCCAAGATCGGCTGAAGCAAGGGAAATTGACAAGTATATTGCCAAACTGGGCGGACTTGTAAAAAAATAGCTGTTCCCGTTTTTGGAAGAAACATCGTACTAAGATATTTTTCATTACTTTGCCTGGTTTCTGATCAGGCATTTTTTTTACTATGATGAAAGCAAGGCCAAGGATTATTTTCTTCGGAACCCCCGAGTTCGCAGTCGGGTCATTGGAGATCATCACAGAAAATGCATTTCCTGTCGCTGCAGTGGTCACTGCTCCTGATAAACCGGCTGGCAGGGGATTGAAGTTGAAAATGTCTCCGGTCAAGGAATTTGCGATTACCCATGAAATCCCGTTTCTGCAACCTGTTAACCTGAAAGATCCTTCCTTTCACTCAAAATTGAGATCCTTCGATCCAGACCTGTTTGTTGTCGTAGCCTTCAGAATGCTGCCCGGAGAGGTGTGGGGTTCACCACCTATGGGAACATTCAACCTGCATGCTTCTTTATTGCCCCAGTACCGTGGTGCGGCACCCATCAATTGGGCTATTATCAACGGAGAAAGGGAAACAGGGGTTACTACATTCTTTCTTGAAGATGCTATTGATACCGGGAAAATTGTGTTTACCGATAAAACTGCAATTCTTCCGGATGAGACAGCAGGTGAATTGCATGATCGGCTGAAAGCCATGGGTGCAGCGCTGGTCTTAAAGACAATTCAGGCTGTCGGGAGCGGCCAGGTTTTATCAATATCCCAGGAAACACTCATCAATCCTACAATTCCGTTAAAAAAAGCGCCGAAGATACACAAAGAAGATTGCCTGATCAACTGGAATAAAGGAACCATCGCCATCTACAACATGATCCGGGGATTATCTCCTTACCCCGGTGCTTATGCGGAACTCAGGGATAAGAACGGATCACCGGTGGTAATAAAGATATTCAGGTCGCATCCTGAACTTTCCGAAACCCAATTGAACCCGGGTGAATTATTCACAAATGGAAAGTCCTTATTGAAAATTGCTTCAGCGGATGGCTTCATTTGTATAGAAGAATTGCAGATGACAGGACATAAAAGTATGGCAATTGCTGATTTCCTCAATGGTTTTGGAAGGAATTTTGTCTGAATAGCCTGCTATCACCCACTTTTATTGCCATAGTTATTAACAAAACCTCCGATTTATTAACATTTTCAATGGTTATAGCCAAAAGGCCCTTGACAAATTTTCCAGATGCCTTATATTTGCAGCGTTCTTAAAGTTAAATATTAACTAAAATTTAAAAAAAATGAACAAAGCACAGTTAATCGAAGCTATTGCTTCGGATGCTAAATTGACGAAAGCTGAAGCTAAAAGAGCTTTAGAATCATTTGTGACTGCTACTTCAAAGGCAATGTCAAAAGGTGAAAGAGTTGCATTGGTTGGTTTTGGTTCTTTCTCAGTTAATAAAAGAGCCGCCAGAAAAGGCAGGAATCCTCAGAATGGTAAAGAAATTAAGATTCCCGCAAAAAAAGTTGTAAAATTCAAAGCTGGTGCTGAATTAACCAAGAAAGTTAAGTAACACTGAACATTGCAATCTACTACGCGAGAGGCTGGCCCGTTTGGATCAGCCTCTCTTTTTTTTGTTTTCGTGTTAATAATCTATTTAGCGATTAAAAACCGGTATGGCAGCAACGCGTCTTCTTCAGCATAATCGACGCCGATCCTGGGAGTGGAGAAGATTTCTGATATCCTGATGACAACCCCGCGGTCTTCAATCCAAATGCCTGCTTGTGACCTTGCTTTCGGCTTTTGACAAATGTCCATCCCTGAGGCAGAATAATGAATTCCCAGCAGTTTAGAGACTTTCCCGGGTCCTGTCCCGATATCCGCAGTTAGCCTGTTTTTTCCGGCTCTGGAAAGCATGACGTCAATGCCTTCATCAGGAACGATTGCACGGATCAGGATTGCATGAGGAATATCTTCATCGTTGGTAACGATGTTAAACAGGGAATGAATCCCGTAACACAAATAAACATACGCAAAACCGCCTTCACAAAACATCACGCGGGTCCGTTCGGTTTTGCGGTTTCCGTATGCATGTGAAGCTTTGTCCGTAACCCCTTCATAGGCCTCAGTTTCGGCGATCATCCCGGAAGTAATGTGGCCATCAAATTGTGTGACAAGATATTTCCCCAGGAGATCCCTGGCAATCGTGACAACCTCCTTTCGCAGGTAGAAGGAACGGGGGATAGGCTTCATTTCCAGATGTACTTACTTTCTTTGGTCATTTTTATCTTCTCATTGTCCGATAACCATTGGATTGCTTTCAGTACCTTGTCTTCCGGCATCCTCGACAATACGGAAACAAGTTCCGCCAGGGAACACGGTTTTGACAGCAACAATGGCTTGATCTCTTTCAGGATGTTGTCGAAATCCAGATCGGTCAGCTCGAGCTTGTTTCGTTCTATGCAAACATCACATTTCCCGCAACGTTTCAGGTTGGATTCGCCAAAGTATTCAAGCAGCAATATGCTCCGGCACTTATGTGTTGACTCTGCATACCGGATAACAGATTCAAGTCGCAGCTCTGCTCCCTTCAGGCGGTGCTTGTAATTCCCTGCTGACAGGACAAGACTTTTTGCGTCAACCCTGTTTTGTGTAAGCGTGATTTTTGGCTTTTCAGATTTTGGAATGTACTCCAGGATCTGCTGTTTTTCCAGCTGAATCAACAGGTTTGTCACTTCCTCCGGATCCATACCGGTCCTTCGGGCAATATCATTTTCCTGGATGTTCACAAATCCGTTAAAGAGACCACTATAGGAGCGGAGGATCGTTTTTATGAACGGGTCGAGCTTTTCATTTTCAACCTGGAACCGATAAAGCGATTCTTTATCCGTCCTGAAGTAAATTTTTGATGGTGAATGCATTGCTTCCCCAAGGACAAGAAATCCTTCCTTTTCCATTAATTTCAGCGCGTTGAAAACAATGATGGGCTGAAGATCATAGTGATTGCAGAAATCGCCCAAGTCAAAATCCGCAGAATGATCAAGCCCGTTGCCGACCGGTACCTGGAAGTAATTGCAAAGGCCTTGATACACATTCCGGATTACCTGAATTTCCGGGTAACTGAGAGCAATATTATGCTTCGAGTCAAGGATGTCGGCATTTTCATAAAGCAGGACAGCAACGGAATGTTTTTCATCCCTCCCGGCTCTTCCCGCCTCCTGGAAATAGGCTTCAAGACTATCCGGGAGATCGATGTGGATCACAAACCTGACATTGGGTTTGTCAATTCCCATTCCAAATGCATTGGTTGCGACAATCACGCGTTTCTCATCCTTCATCCAGGCATTCTGACGTTTCTCACGTTCGGCAGGATCCAGGCCGGCATGGTAAAATGTAGCTGAAATGTCCTGTTTGTTGAGGAAGTCAGCGATCTCTTTTGTGTGGCGCCGGTTTCTGACATAAATGATCCCGGCTCCTTTCACTTTTTTAATGATCTTCAGGATTCTGTTTCTTTTATCTTCTTCCTTCAATACATAATAGGTGAGATTTTTCCGTTCGAAGCTGATCTGAAAAAAATTAGCCCGACGAAAATTCAGTTTCCGCTGGATATCCTGGATCACTTCGCGGGTTGCAGTTGCTGTTAATGCAAGCACAGGGACATTGGGAAGCAGTTCCCTGAATTCAGCAATCCGGAGATATGGTGGCCGGAAATCATAACCCCACTGGGATATGCAATGGGCTTCATCCACGGCAAGGAGGCTGATTGTTAACCTGCTCAAAACATCTTTCAGCTTGGGTGTCAGGAGCCGTTCAGGGGAAACATAAAGCAGCTTAATGTCGCCGTAAATGCATCCATTGAAAACGAAATCGATATCATGACTGTGCATTCCTGAATGAATTGCAGCTGCAGTGATCCCCCTTTTTTTCAGGTTATCAACCTGGTCTTTCATCAGGGAAATCAGGGGTGTAATGACAAGGCAAACGCCATTCAATGCAAGTGCAGGGACCTGGTATGTGATCGATTTGCCACCACCCGTGGGCAGGAGGGCAAGCGTGTCTTTTCCATCAAGAACCGATTGAATAATTTCTTCCTGGAGCGGTCTGAATGAAGAATAACCCCAATATTTCAGGAGTATTTGATGTATGGTCAATGCAGATTAACTTAAACGATCACCTTTCTCACAGCATCGATGATGGTGCCATCTACCCATTTGATGACGGCAACGATCTCATCACTCAATTCAGGTTTTTCAGGTAGGCCGCAAATTTGCTCGGCTTCGGCTTTCAGTTCCTGGATTGTCTTAATCGGCAGTGTGGAGTTTTTCAGCTTTTCAATCAGGTCTGTCCGCCTTGGATTGATGGCAATTCCGCGTTCGGTGACGATTACATCAATCAGTTCACCGGGTCCGCAGATCGTCGTAACCTCATCACGAATTACAGGAATACGGTCGCGGAACAAAGGAATCGGGAGGATTGTGCATTTTGCAAAAAGACAATTCTGCCAGCCGCCGATGCCATGCAAAAGGTATCCGTCAGAATGGGTGACGACATTGGCATTAAAATTCAGATCCACTTCCGTAGCTCCCAGAATGGTGACATCCAGGATCGAGGCAAAATTTCCTTTTCCGTGATAATTGTAACTGGTGAATGGACTTGTGTTGATGTGATGCGGGTTTTCACGCATCGACCGGACACCGTCGAGGTCAAACGTTTGACCATCGAGAATATATTCCGTCAGGCCTTCTTCCAGCATACTCACTAGATACTTGTTGCTGCCGCCTCTTGCAAAGCGGGCTTTCCAGCCTCTTTCACGAAGAATCTCGGCAAAATATACCCCGATTGACAGCGCAGTTCCGCCTGCACCGGCCTGGAAGGAAAATCCGTCGCGGATGATCCCTGCTTCATCACAGAACTGTGCAGTCCATTCAGCAAGCAACAGACGATCCGGGCTCTTTGTAATTTCAGTCGTACCGCTAACGATCTTTTCCGGAATTCCAACCTTGTCAACCACGACTACATAATCCACGTGATTGCCCTGGATCTGCCATGGAACACAGGGAAATGGAACAAGGTGGTCTGTTACCACGATGACTTTGTCGGCATATTCACTGTCGGCAAGGGCAAAACCCAGCAAACCACAGGCAGCAGGACCATCCACACCATTGGCATTACCAAAAGGATCGGCAGTAGGTGCGGCAATAACAGCAATATCTATGTGCACTTCGCCGTCCTGGACAGCCTGGTAGCGGCCTCCGTGTGAACGTAAAACGCCAAGCCCCTTCATCTTTCCAAGGGAGGTAAATCTTCCAAGTGCACCGTTCATGCTTCCTTCGATATGATGGATCGTCCCGTCTTCCAGGTATTTTATCAAGGGTTCGTGACAGGGAAAAGAAGCAGAAGGAAACCAGACGAGGTCTTTGATGCCGAGTTCTTTTGCAATGTCGAAGATCTGATTTGCAACAAGATCGCCGTTACGGAAGTGGTGATGCGTGGAAATGGTCATCCCGTTTTTCAACCCTGATTTTACAAGGGCTTCCTTTAAGGATGCCAGTGTTTTATTTCCATCATCCGGAAAATCGATGCATGAAGCGATCAGTCGAGCGGCTGTTCTCCCGGTTGGCCTGTATTTTCCTACACCCATATACGGAATTGCAACCTTGCCGTTGATCTCCGCAGGCACCATACGACCGGCTGCATTCTTCACTACTTTGTCATATTTGTTCATAAGTTTCCCTCCAGTTTTCACTCAATTTACCCGTTTTAACAGCAACCGTGATGGTGTTTAATGCACGTTTCACGACCGGTGCATCGATCATCTTCGTTCCAAGGGATACAACACCCAGCCCCTGTTCCAGGGCCTTATGGTATGCGTAAACAATCTTTTGTGCTTTCTCTGTCTCATCAGCTGATGGAGCGAAATTTTCATGGATCACCTTGATCTGCCTGGGGTGAATGCATCCCATACCGTCAAATCCAAGGGATTTCGACCGGATGATATTCTGCTTGAGCCCTTCCAGGTCGCTGATATCCGAAAATACGGAATCAATAGGCTGGATTCCTGCAGCGCGTGCGGCATTTACAACCATGCTGCGGGCAAAGAAAGATTCCGTCCCTTCAGCGGTTCTCCGGGTCCCGATATCGGCCGTGTAATCTTCGAGACCGATGGCAAGGGCCACGATATTCTCTGCAGAACCTGCAATTGAAAAGGCATTGATGACGCCTGCCGCACTTTCAATGATTGGCATGATCCAGACGGGTGTTGCAGATTTTTGCTTCTTCCTGATCTTGTCAATCTGCTGGTTTAAATCCAGGATCTGTTGTGAAGTCTCACACTTTGGAAGCAGGATGAGGTTCACATTATGCGGGATCACGAAATTCAGATCTTCCAGGCCGCGTTCTCCCTGGTTGATCCTGACCATTCTTTCGGCCCCATAAAAATTTATTCCGCGCAGGGCATTCCTGACAAGGAACCTTGCTTCATCCTTTTTTTCCGGTGCCACGGCATCTTCCAGATCGAGGATGATCCCGTCAGGATGATGAATNCCGGCATTGATCATGAGACTCGGTGTGTTTCCCGGCAGATAGAGCCTGGAAAAACGATTCTTATCCCTGGCTGTCGTATACTGATTCTCCGGTAAAAGATCCGGAAGAAATTCCTTATTGCTCCTGACAAGTTTCTTTATTGCTGCTTCGATCCTTGCGGCAAGGACCAGTTCTAATGCGCCAGAATCTTCAATCTTCAGAAATACATTTATAAGATCAAAGAAATCCAGCACTTTTTCTGCCAGTTTACGGATGGAATTTCCATAAAGAACATCGACTTTACTCTCGACCAGGATTTCCCGGCCTCCTGTGTCCCTGATCTCCAAAGTCACGAAGCAATCGGACCGGACCGTTTTCCCTTTATTTCCTGCTGTTGCAATAGTACCCATGAGGTGTGTGATTATTCGTTGAAACCAGTGTCAAAATTAGGAAAATTTGGATTATGACCCTACATTCATCCGAAAAACAGGCAAAGGTCATACTCAAATGAAAACTTTTTTTTTTATTCTGTCGAATGTTCATTCATGAGGTTTATTTTTGCCATTAATTTCCTTAACACCAAGCATGGCCAAAAAAGCATCGAAGGGTTTCAGGGTTTATCAGGGAGATGTTGTGCTGGTAGCTTTTTTCAGGCTGCTGGTAGTGTTTGTCTTGTTTTTCTTGTCAAGGGTTGCATTCTATTTCCTCAACCTTCGTTATTTCTCAGGAATCAGTTCCCACGACCTGTTGAACCTTTTCCGGGTTGGACTGAGGTTTGACATTTCGGCCGTACTTATCTTCAACCTTCCGTTTCTTTTCTTAAACGCGATTCCCTTCCATTTCCGTTACAACAGGTTTTACCAGGCAATTCTGAACTTTTATTTTTACATTGTTAACTGTGCCGCCCTGATGACAAATTTTGGCGACACGATTTATTTCAGGTTTACTTTAAAACGAACCACTGCAGATATATTTTCCTACCTCGGTGTTGGCGGTGATTTTGGAAAGCTGATACCGCAGTTTGTTACTGATTTCTGGTACGTGCTGATGCTCTGGCTGGTATTTTGTTTCCTGCTGATATACCTGTCGACACGTTTTTCAGTCAGTGCACAGAAGGGTAAATCCAAAGGCAAGGGAAGTTCCTATCTCCTGGTACATTCCCTTATTCTGGCAGTTATCGCGTTTGTCACTGTGATTGGGATTCGTGGAGGAACACAGCGTCGTCCCATCTCGATCATCACCGCCGGGAATTATACCAGCGCAAAGTTTATTCCACTGGTTCTGAACACCCCCTTTTCCATTGCAAAGACCTGGAATCACGAAGTGCTGACTACAAAAAAATATTTCTCCAAGGAGGAAGATCTCGCTAAAATCTATTCCCCCGTTCATCATTACCCGGATAATGGCCCTGAAAAGAAGGACAACGTGATGATCATCATCATGGAAAGTTTTTCACGTGAACATTTCAGAACATTTAATGAATCTCTGGAAAACGGGCAATATAAAGGATTCACGCCTTTCCTTGATTCACTGGCCGGTCACGCTCTTTTGTTCAGGGCATTTGCCAACGGGAAAACATCCATCCAGGGTATTCCGGCAGTTCTTTCAGGAATTCCTTCCCTGATGAATGAATCCTATATTCAGTCAAATTATTCAGGTGATGACCTCTCCGGCCTGGCGAGCATTTTAAAGAAGAGAGGTTATTCTACTGCCTTTTTCCATGGCGGAACCAACGGGACCATGGGATTCGACTCATATACAAAATTCACGGGTATTGAACACTATTTCGGGAGGACCGAGTACCACAATGACAAGGATTATGATGGAAAATGGGGAATCCGTGATGAGGAATTCATGCAGTTTATGGCAAAAAGGATCGATGAACTTCCCCGGCCGTTCATGGCATCTTTTTTTTCACTCTCTTCTCATCATCCATACATTGTTCCGCCGAAATATGCCGGTAGATTCAGAAAAGGGAAATTGCCAATCCAGGAAAGCGTCATGTATGCCGATTATTCATTGTCCAGGTTTTTCGAAACGATAAAAAAAACGCCCTGGTTTGAACATACGCTTTTTGTTATTACCGCTGATCATACCTCAGAAGGCTACTATCCCTACTACCAAACCGATGCCGGGCAGTATGCAATTCCTATCATCTTCTATAAATACAATTCTGTGCTGACCGGCAATCCCGGGGAAATGGCTCAGCAAACGGATATCATGCCATCGGTGCTTTCGTACCTTGGTTATGACAAACCTTTCATTGCTTTCGGCAACAATATTTTTGACCCTTTATCCCCGCGATTTTCGATCCATTATATCTCCGGATCTTATGGGCTGATTAAGGATGGATATCTGCTTGAGTTCAATGGAGACAACCCGACTGCAATGTATGATCTATTAAAAGATCCCCTTCAGAAAACAAACCTTGTGAAAAAACATCTTCCCGTACAGGATTCGCTGGTCGTTTTTATCAAGGCATACATTCAGCAATATAACAACAGGATCATTGAAAACAGGTTAATTGCAGATTGATGGCAGCCCAGGATTCAACAGTCAGGAAGGAAATTTTATTCATCATCAATCCCATTTCGGGAACGGGCAGGCATGCCGAGGTTGAGAAGATCATTCACGAGGAACTGGATTCCTCAAAATTCAACTCCCGCATCGTATATACGGATGCCGCAGGACAGGCTACGCTACTTTGCAAGGAGGCCGTTGAGAACGGTGTAGATTTCATCGTTGCCGTTGGCGGCGACGGAACTGTCAATGAGATCGGGCAGGGGTTGGTAGGCACAAAGAGTGCGCTTGGAATTATCCCGACCGGTTCCGGTAATGGATTAGCGCGCCACCTCAAGATCCCGTTTAATATCCGGAAAGCGGTTAAGGTTATCAATGAAGGCAAACTTCGGAAAATTGATACGGCAACGGTCAATGACAAGGTGTTCCTCAGCATTGCAGGAATCGGGTACGATGCATTCGTGGCAAAAAAATTCTCCAGGGCATCAAAGCGTGGCTTTTATTCATACTTCAGGATTGTTTCAGGAGAGTATCCCAAATATAAACCCAGGAAATACATCCTCGATATTGATGGGAAAACAATAACCCGCAGGGCGCTCCTGATAGCCATGGCCAACTCGAACCAGTTTGGAAATAACACTTCCATTGATCCGAATGCCACCATTGACGACGGTTACATCGACGTGTGCATCCTTCGCAGGATTCCGCTATTCTTGATTCCCTTTTATGTCCCGCTGCTTTTTACAAAGATGTTTCATAAAACCCAGTACATCGAAATCATCCGGGCAAAACATGCGACAATCACGCGAAAGAAAGGGAAGACGATGCATTTTGACGGTGACCCGGTTGCCATGGGGAAGACATTGGAAATGAAAGTCAATCCATTATCTTTGAATATTATCATACCTTAGAAAGTTATGAGTTACCTTTCAGAGAGTTCATATACATTTTCAGAAAAATTTAAGGATCTGCTGATCCAGTGGGGATGTCCAACAAGAATCTCCAGCTTCATTGTTGATTTCTTCGGATTGTTCATTGTCCTTGTTTCCTCATTTCTTGTTTATGCAATCCTGCGCTTCATCATCCGGCGCTTCCTGAAGCGGCTGGTGCTGCGCTCTGCCAGCAAGTGGGATGACTACCTTTACGAGAACAAAGTATTCACACGACTGGCATTGCTAGTTCCGGCTCTGGTAATGCACGTGGCACTTTCCTCAACAATTGCCGATTATCCCAGGTTCATCCATGGTTTTGAAGTCATTCTCGGGATTTATTCTGTCCTGGTGATCATGNNGGTCGCAAATTCTTTTTTCAATACGGTTTACCAGATCTACGGCGAGCTCTCGGTCGCCAATGCCAAACCCATCAAAGGATATCTCCAGATCGCACGGATCATCGTTTTCCTGATTGGCGGCATCATCATCACCTCATTCCTGATTGGTCAGTCTCCGTTGAATCTGCTGGCAGGACTTGGCGCCATATCCGCAGTTCTGTTGTTGATATTCAAGGACAGTATTCTTGGATTTGTTGCAGGGGTGCAGATATCCAC
>TBL_comb47_HYPODRAFT_10003966_pt1 | contig 17255 bp, 15 predicted proteins | sample TroBogypolimnion_40_FD_10682 | JGI IMG/M metagenome (IMG submission 10682)
AGGTCACCGCCGGGAACCTCCCCTTCGGCAAGGGGCGCCTTTTGGAGATCGCGCGCGCCCTGGCGGTCGAGCCGCAGGTCATCCTGATGGACGAGCCGGCCGCCGGCCTCAACAACCAGGAGACCCTCGCGCTGGCACAGTTGATCCAGCGCATCCGGGAAACCGGGATTACCGTCGTACTGGTTGAACACGATATGGAACTGGTCATGGACATATGTGACAGGATCGTCGTGCTGAATCTCGGCAAGAAACTGGCAGAAGGGACGCCGCGCGAGATTCAGGACAACCAGGAAGTCATTGCAGCCTACCTTGGGGAGGACGAATAGCCATGCTCCGTATTACCAATGTCAATACGTACTATGGCAAGGTGCACGCCCTGAAGGACGTCTCCCTGCATCTGGGGGAGGGCGAGATCGTGACGCTGATCGGCGCAAACGGTGCCGGCAAGACCACCATGCTGAACACCATATCAGGTGTGACGCCGGCGGTAAGCGGCAGCATCAGCTTCCGGGGCGACGCCGTCACCGCGCTGGCGCCGGACCGTATCGTCAAGATCGGCATCTCGCAAGTGCCCGAGGGGCGCCAGGTCTTCAAGCCGCTTTCGGTAGAGGACAACCTGGAGATGGGGGCCTATCTGCGCTACCGCAGCTCCGAGAAGGGCGCCGTTATCCGCCAGGACATGGACCGGGTCTTCAAGCTGTTCCCCCGCCTTGAGGAGCGCCGCAAACAACTGGCCGGCACCATGTCGGGAGGGGAGCAGCAGATGCTCGCCATCGGCCGGGCTATGATGGCCAACCCGAAGCTGCTGCTATTGGACGAGCCCTCCATGGGGCTCGCGCCGCTCGTGGTTCAGGAGATCTTCCGGGTGCTGGAGCGGCTCAGACAGGAGTCCGGCACGACCATCCTGCTGGTGGAGCAAAACGCCAAGGCCGCCCTGAAGCTCGCCGACCGCGGCTACGTGCTGGAAACCGGCAAGGTCATCATAGAGGGTGCTGCGAGCGAGTTGATGGAGAACGCAGACGTGAAGCGCGCCTACCTGGGGAAGGACAAGGGTGCGGAGCCGGAAACAGTGAGTGACAACCTTCAGCCAGGTGGCAGCGAGGCCCTGGGCCAAGGAGCCATATAGTGGGAATCAAAGACATATTGGTGCATCTTGACGATTCGGCCGCTGTAGAGAGCAGGCTGGATCTGGCGATCCTCTACGCCCGCAAGCACGGGGCAAAGCTGCGGGGACTCTATCCGATCGCCCATGCCTACTACGAGCCGCGCGACATCAGTGAACGCTCCAGCCGGAAACGGGTGGAGGCGCTCTTCCTTGAGAAGACTGCCACGGCCGGGATCTCTGCCGAGTGGGTCTTCCTGGATTCTTCCGTCATCGGGGTCGGTGTCTCCGAGTTGGTAACCACCCACGCCTACTACTCGGACCTGGTGGTGGTGGGACAGACCAACTACCGCGTCCCGAGCCTGAGTGCTCCCACCGACCTTCCCGAGAGCCTGGTAAAGGCCTGCGGGCGCTCCGTGCTGGTCGTCCCCTACACGGGGCAGTTTCAGACTGCCGGAGAACGGATCATGGTCGCCTGGAAGGCGGGGCGGGAGTCGGTGCGGAGCCTGAACGACGCCATGCCGCACATCAAAATGTCACACAACGTCTTTGTCGTCGGTGTCGGTCCGGAAACGGCACCCACTGACAGTGACGGCGATTTTAAGAGAGTGCGGGGTTATCTCACGGAGCACGCTGTGACAGTGCGGACCGAGCAGATCTGCACCGGGAATCGGCTGGTGGGCGACCTCATACTGAACCTTGCCTGCGAGCATACCGCGGACCTGCTGGTCATGGGTGCCTGCGCCCCGACCCGGCGCGGGAGCCTCGCCCTGAGCCCAATCGCCGACCATGTGCTGCGGCATCTGACGGTGCCGGTTTTGATGTCGCACTGAGTTCATCATCTACCGAGCCATCCATCATCCCCTCGCCCTCCGGGAGAGGGTGGCCGAAGGCCGGGTGAGGGCGCTGCTAACTTGGACGAGCTTATGTAGGGTGGGCACCCCGTGCCCACGCGAGATAGCGGGATAGCGAGATAGCGGGATAGCGGGATTGCGGGATTGCGGGATTGCGGGATTGCGGGATTGCGGGATTGCGGGATAGCCCTGGGATGGTGGGCAGGGGGCTGCCCACCCTACGCAGGTGACGGTACCGGCTTTCGATGTCGCATTAAGGGGTGGGGGTGCTGCCAACTTGGACGAGCTTCCCCCAAAAACGACGGCATGTTTGCTCTGGGTAAATAAAAGTAAAATTGACAAAGCAGGCACCGTTCACTCACAATCCGCGAACTGATGCGGGCCGCGACCCGTTTGTCGATCCCCGGAGGTCCTTTGAAAACGCTGCCGGACAAGCCGGGCCTCCACTACGGCTGGGTCATCATTGCTCTTGGGTTCCTGACCATCTTCGTCGCCCTCGGGATGGCCCGCTTCTCCTACGCCGTCTTTCTTCCGGGGATGCACAACGGGCTTGGCCTCAGCTACCAGCAGCTCGGCTTCATCGGCACCAGCAACTTCGCGGGATACCTCTTCGCCGTCATCTTCACCCCCTTCCTGATCCGCCGCCTGCAGCACCGCGCCTCCATTACCGTTGGCCTCACCCTGATCGGCATCTCCATGTTCGGCATCAGCCGCTCTTCGAGCTTTGCCGCCATTGCCGTGCTATACATCCTGGTTGGGATGGGCGGCGGCTTCGCCAACGTCTCCACCATGGTCCTGCTGCCGCACTGGTTCCGCACCCAGAAGCGGGGCACGTCCGCAGGGATCATCTGCGGCGGAAGCGGCCTGGGGATTGTCTTCTCTGGTATCCTCATCCCTTTTTTGAGCCGCAGCATCGGAGCGGAGGGGTGGCGTAGCGGTTGGCTCATCTTCAGCGGCATCTCCCTCGTGATCGCCGCCTGCGTCGCGCTCTTCCTGCGCAACTCTCCGGTTGAAAAGGGGCTCGAACCGATGGGCGCTGCGGCGCCGCTGAAACCGGACCAGATGATACCCCGCGACGAGAAGGGGAAGGGGAGGATACTGCTGCACCTGGGGTTGCTCTACGGGCTTTTCGGCATCACCTTCATGGTGTACGGGACCTTTATCGTGGCGACCATGGTGAAAGAGTACGGCTTCACGGAGGCCAAGGCCGGGCTGTACTGGTCCTGGGTGGGGTTTTTCAGTCTGTTCTCGGGTGTGTTCTTCGGCACGCTGTCGGACCGCATTGGTCGCAACTGGGGGCTGGCGCTGGTTTTCCTGGTGCAAAGTGCTGCCTACCTGCTGGCTGGGTGCAACCTGGGCGGAGCCGCTCTGGCGCTCTCGGTCGTGCTCTACGGCTGCGCCATCTTCGCCATCCCGGCCATCATGGCGGCTGCCGTGGGAGATTATCTGGGTGTCTCGGGCGCGGCCAACGCCTTCGTGCTGGTCACCATCGTCTTTGCAGTCGGTCAGACCATCGGCCCCGGCGCGGCCGGGATGATCGCCGGTGTGACCGGCAGCTTCACCTCCACCTTCCTTCTCTCTGCCCTGCTGACCGCAGGCGCATCTCTGCTCGCCGCGCTGCTGCCCAAACCGCACGATATCCACGGGTTGTAGACCCCGCGGACCATGATGCGTGGTCGGGAAAACTCAATCCGGATAGTGGTAGACAGTGTACCCAAAAAAGGTACAATTAGCGTATGCCATGGACTGTAACGTATAGCCGACATGCTGAGAAGCAAAGGAGCAGGTTACCGGAGCGAGTCAGAGCCATACTCAATGCGCTTGTCATTGACATCACGGTGAGCGGCCCTGTTCGCCGTCTATGGAAAAACTACCCGGTCTTGTCGAACGGAGACCATCACTGTCGTCTGAAGAAGGGCATCCTACCTACGTCGCAGTGTGGGAGGATACTGATAAGGTAGTAAAGTTAGTGGAGGTGAAATATGTTGGCACACACGAAAAAGCCCCTTACTGAAAGCATCAAATTTTATGGTTCACCCCAGGCGATCAACGAACTCCGCAAATTTGCACGCGCCGCCGGTGCAGTAGAGGCCCCCGCTGATTCCATCCCGGCGGAAGAGGTGTCACCTGAGATGTTAACCAACCCGCAGGGGGTTTATTTGAAAGGCATTCGTTACCGGGAAGAATTGACTCAAGTCCAGCTTGCAGAACTCACGGGGATATCGCGCCGTCATATTAGCGAAATGGAAAATGGCAAACGATCAATTGGCAAGGCATCCGCTCGAAAACTCGCGGATGTTCTTCATGCTGATTATCGGGTTTTTTTGTAGGCTGAACTGGATTGAGCAGCTTTAGGTAGTGGCATTTCAATGGAAGCACTGCTCCAATCAATAACCATACTCTCTTCGTCGATGTCGGACGCAATGCGGGCCTCGATCTCGGCTTCTGCCATGTCCTCTGCCTTACCCCAATCCGAAAGGGTGCCTTCCTGCTCGGCCACCTTGGACAGTTCACTATCCGTAAATTTGACGATACGCGGCTTCCTCGCCATGACGTGACCTTCTTATAGATATGATTCGGCAGCTCTTTGCCCGCCAGATCCATATACCGTGAAACAAGTAAATGGCTTAAGCATCAAGCCGATTTTTTTGGTGAATATATTCGTCTGCCGCCAGTGCCAATAGGCCGGAGCGAGTCATGTGGTACTGCTCAGCGTAGCGGTCTATCTCGTTTAATAGATTTTCCGGCATGGTGATATTGACCCTTTTTGCTTTAACTCTGAGTTTGGCCAGATCAATGTCTACCAACAGCCATACCCCTCCATGATATTCGGGGTTCGCTGCCAGTTGGATTAAAGATGTTGGAGCCGGAACGGGAATGTCCTCGCCTTCAAAATAAACTTCTGCTGCCTCCTGGATCATGCGAGGTAAATCCTCCCATTGATCGGCGGCAGAAAAACAGCCGGGAAAGTCAGGGATGGTTACGCCATTGGCGTGTTTGTCGTCTCCAAGATGTATATATGCAGGGTACAGCATGTTACCTCCATTCCCAACCTGCTTGCCGGTAAATGTTCCGCAAGGTTCCGGTCGGCAAATCTTTTCGTGGATGTGGCACCACCACATGGCCAGTTTTTGACGGATGTTTGTACTTCTGGTGGTCGCCTTTGCCACCGGCACAGTACCAACCGTCGTTTTCCAGTCGCCTTATGATATCTTTGCTGGTCATAGGTATTTTGTACACACCAATACACACTTGTCAAAGAAAAAGTGAAAGTGGGCAGGGGGCTTATGTATTTAATAGGCGCCTTCGGCTTCCAAAGGGTCACCCCACTTGCTCCTGTGGATACTGGGCAAATTCCAGGAGTATTCCGTCCGGCCCGTGGAAGTAGACCAGTTTTTTGCCGGTTTTCTCCCAAGTCTGGATGTCGCCGATGAACTTGATCCCGTGGTCCTGCAGCCTCCGCACTTCGGACTCGATGTCGGTCACCGCGAAGGCGAGATGACGAAGCCCGATGCGGTCGGCCCTACCGATTTCGCCGGCGCCGGATGAACCTCCGTCGAATTTCAACAGTTCAATCGACAGCTCCGAGCCGGGGTGGTGCAGGGCGACGAAACGCCCGCTGGCGCCCTGTATTCCCGTCACCTTTTCCAGGAAACCGGCGTCGAGCTCCGATCTGATCCCCTCGGTGAAGCCCAGCAGCAGAAAGAACTTCTTTGCCTCGTCAAGATCGCTCACCACGATGTTCAGATGGTCCATGCGCGCAATCATCTAATCCTCCAGTATTTTCAGTACAGGTCGGGCCCAATCGTCACCAAGCCGGCATTCGGGCTCCTCTGTCACTACATTACGGCTTGTCGTCTAGTTTATCCAGTTCCAGGAAATTTATCAGCGTCTCGGTCCTGAGCTTAATCACCTTTTCCTTGAATTCAGGAGTCCAGTCATAGAAGCCTTTGCCAGATTTCAACCCTAGATTACCCGTCTCAACCAGTTTTTGCAGCAGGCCCGAGGGCTCCGATGCATTCGACAGATCGGCAAAAAGGTAGGCCGAAATGCTTTGGAAGACGTCGAGGCCGCCCAGGTCCGCGCTGCAGAAGGGGCCGGTTACCGGTAGTCGCCTGCCGTGCCCGTACACCATCGACTTGTCGACCTCCTCGGCGTCCGCGTAGCCCTGCTCCACAAGGTAGAGTGCTTCCCTCAACAAGGCGAACTGCAATCGGTTCCCTATAAAACCCAGACATTCCTTATTCATGCGGACCGGTTGCTTATCCAAAGCTTTAACCCAGGCCACCGTCGCATCTACGGTTTCTTGAGAAGTCCTGGCACCGGGGACGACCTCAACCAGCGGGATGAGCTGCGGTGGATTCCAAAAGTGCGCGACCACGAACCGTTCGGGATGGCGCAGGTCTTTGGCGATCGCGGTCGGGCTCAACCCCGAGGTGTTGGTGGCGAGGATGACCTCCGGTGCGCAGATTTCGTCCAGATCCCGGAAAACCTGCTGTTTCAGTTCCAGGTTCTCAGGCAGGCAATCAATCACCAGGTCGGCGGAGGCAACCGCAGCGGCTATAGAACGGACGCAGGTGATCCGCTGCAGGATGTCGGCGTTGTAACCTCGCTTGAGGGTTCCCAGATCTTCCAGGTCATTCAGGTTTTCTTCGATCGCCTTTAGCGCCTTGGCGAGGACCTCATCCGAAATATCACACAGTGCCACATTGAAGCAGGCGCGAGCCGCGAGCTCAGCTATGCCATGCCCCATGGTCCCGGCACCTAAAACAGCAATATTCTTGATCTCCATGGAACCTCCCATCGCTGGCAAGTCTGAGCCGTAACACTCTGAGATGCAGCGAAACTATGATAAGGGGGCGAAACTCAGTCCCCCGAAGAAGTAGGTCACGATGTCGTTCGCCAATCTTTCACCGGCGTGGCCGAGGCAGGAGTGTGAGGGATCAGCGACCAGGTAGGTGACTATGACCTTCTCGCCGACTTTGGCAGCGCAATCCGGCCCGGACCCCGAGTAGTTGCGGCCTGCGATGCTGAAGGAATACTCCGCGATGCAATTCCCCTGAGGTTCAGCCCTGGTGATGAGCGCCTCGCAGTTTGTGCCTTCCCGCATAAGGCGCAGGTAGCCGGCCCAGCCACGCTCGTTGCTAGCTTTGACCGTAAGGGCGGTCAGCAATGCAAGCAGGGTGATAACGCCAATGAGCCACTTCGTCGCGCCATGCTGCGCCTTTGGCTGATTTTCCTTCGTAGTATCGTTCATGATCATTTGTTCGGCACCGAAAAACTTCATAATTCTACACGAAAAATGCGGTTACGTTTTTACCACCTTTGCAAAGAGGCAAAGAGCGTGCTGTCTGGTTAGGTTCTGCCCATTGCTCCCCAGCCCCTGCCCACAATTGCTAGCCTTCTTTCGCGTGGGCGTGCCCACCCTACCTATCTTCGTTGAGGAACTTCATTGCTTCCTCTAAGGAGGGGAGCCCTGTGCGGCCACCAAGTTTCCGGGTGTTCAGTGACGCGACGGCGCTGGCAAACTGACCGCATTTTCTCAAGCTGTAGTCCTGTATCAGGCCATACAGGAACGCCCCATGATACGCGTCGCCGGCCCCGGTTGTGTCGACTGATTCGGACAATTGGTAGGCTGGTTGATGGAAGCAGTCTCCGCCCTGATCAAAGATCCAGCTTCCTTCGGTTCCCGCTGTGATCACGACAATGCTCGGTCCTGATTGGAGCAACTTGGCAGCGGAGGTTTGAATGTCAGCCGAACCGGAGAAAGCAAAAGCGAACTGGCGGGCGACTATGCACAGATCGGTCAAGCCTATGAGAGGTCGGAGTTGATCAGTGAACCTGTGAGCGCCGCCATCAAAGGAAACCAGCACACCGTGCTTTTTCGCAATCCGCGCAGAGGAAAGGCATGCGTCAGGATGGCGCCCATTCAAATGCAGGATCTTGGCGGAAGAGATCAGGTCTTCGGCGATGTCAGACGGGACAACCTCTCCTGCATCGCCTGGCGCATAAATGATAGTGCGGGCGCCATCGAGCTTACGAACAAGAACAGAAGCGATCGAAGTTGTTTGTCCTGCTGCCAGAATCAGGTAGTCGGTAGCTACTCTTTCACGTTCGAACTCTTCACGGATAAGCTTCCCACGCCAATCGTCACCCAGTTTATCGATCATGGCCGTTGAACAGCCGAGCCTGGACAATGCCACCAAAGCTGTCGCAATGGGGCCGCCCCCTTGCAGCAGCGAGTCATGGGCGCGCTGCACAAGTTCGCTGCCGGGAAGTTCGTCGACTACCATGAGCAAATCCAGCGTGCTCACGCCGAGTCCGACGACGTCGTATGTTTTAGGAGTAGGAGAATCCATGTAATCCTCGGCTGCAGCAGGGCGCTTGAACGATGTTATGGCCAGGTACAGAACACGGAAGGGGAGGGTGACATCGCATACTGTATCTCGCGTCACTTTGTCTCATCGTATATACCATAAAAAGTCGAACGGCTAGCATTCAATCATAGTTATGAGCTGAGCCCCCTTACCTCCGAGAAGACACGACCATGCCATCATCATTCCCACGCTCCAGCGTGGGAATGCATCCAGGGACGCTCCCGCGTCCCGTCCTGCTGCGTCGGAGCATATCCGTTTCACGCATCAGTACTGCCTCCGGTGCTGGACACTGGAGCATCCGGGGAGCCCGTTCCCACGCGGGAGCGTGGGAACGATGGCCGATATTGTCCGTAAAATGTGAGTCCCATATTGTTCTTGACAGTTAAATGGTATTGCGGTACTAATTTATTTAAATTTGATTCCCTAGGATGAAAGCACGATTGACGGACTTCCGAATATAACTGTATCACTTCAATATTACAGCCTTTTTATCGCTATCACGACAAAGGAGCCACAGGAATGTCAAGCCTTACACTTCGGTCACTGCACCCGGAAGATTTAAACCGGGTGGCGGAAATTGAGAGCAGTCTGACGGGGCGTTCCAGAAAGGCGTTCCTGGAGAAACGGCTCGCCATGGCGACGGCGCTGCCTGACAGCTTTATCACCTGTGCCGTGCTGGACGGCGACAACCTCGCGGGCTACGGCTATGCCCGGGTGTTACACGGGGAGTTCGGTGTTAAAAGCCAGGTCGGGGTGCTGGTCGCCATCGGTGTCGATGCCGGCTATCAAGGTAAGGGCATCGGCAAGATGGTGCTTTCCGGAATCGAACAACGAATGGTGAAAAAACAGGTCGCCACGCTGGAAACTCAGGCTGACTGGTCTGATCACGGCATGGTGCAGTTTTTCTCCGCCAACGGTTTCGCGCTGGCGCCCGGGCAGATCATCGAGCGCGACACGTCTCCTTTGGCTGAGGATGTTGCCGAAGTGGCGCCGGTCAGGATGGACGGCAAGTGGCAGGTGCATCGTGAGGCGGGCGGCAGCTATCACGACAGGCTGGCCCGCAGCCGTCCCCTGGTGCGCTCGCTCAGGGAGGATGACCTGGCTGCGGTCGTGCGCATCGATACAAAGCTGACCGGACTGAACCGGCTGGCATATTACATGGCGAATTTTCGCGAGATGCTCGACGATGCCGGCATCCGCATCTCCATGGTAGCGGAGGAGGACGGCCAGGTGACCGGTTTCATCATGGCGCGCGTCGATTACGGTGAGTACGGCAAGGTTGCCAAGGCGGCGGTCATCGACGCCATCGGGGTGCATCCCGCCTATGCCGGATCCGGCGTCGGCCACGGACTGCTCTCTCAGCTTTTGGCCAACCTTGCCACGCTTCAAGTGGAAACGGTGCGTACCAAGGTGGAGCACGCGAACTTTGGCCTGCGCAGCTTCCTGCACGGGCGCGGGTTCAAGGCTTCCCAAAGGCTTTTGCTTACTAAGGAACTCTCCGGTTAGGAAACCGCAAGGGGCAACAGCACAGCCTTTTTTATGGGGAAAAAAGCCCATTTTGTTTTCTCCGAGCCCACATATATTTCCTTGACAGGTAAAATGGTATTGTGGTACTAAATAACTGCAAGTGGCCGCTCCCGGATCCTTGGGACTACCTTTTTCTCGGGTAAGGCGGTTGCTCGCATCATCTTCTGTCACTAAAACGGTATAATAGTACCATATTGCATTAAATCTATTTAAGCTCTCATCCTCAGTAACTAACATAGGAAGTTCCGGTATCCGGTGGCAGGTCGTACCCGGGATTTTGGGGAAGCCGCCCATCTGTTTGGCCAGGGTGTTTCGCTAACTATCCGGTAAAGGAGTTAAAGATGGCATTCGCAGAGACAGGGTTTAGCTTAGAGATCGATCTGACCCGGGGCAATATCGAGAGGGTGGCTGCCGACCCGAAACTCACCAAGCAGTATCTGGGTGGTCAGGGCGCGGCGGCGAAGATTCTGTGGGACCGGGTGCCGCCTGAAACGGATCCCTTTTCTCCCCAGAACCTGCTGATTTTCAGCGTCGGCCTGCTGGACGGCACGCCGGTGGTTGGCGCGAACCGCACCGCGGTCAACACCTTCTCCCCCCAGACCGGACTGTACTCGCATTCCCTGTTTGGCGGCTTCTTCGGGCCGGAACTGAAATACGCCGGCTACGACAGGATCATCTTCAAAGGCAAGGCCGAAGGGCTGGTCTACCTGTACATCAACAACGACAAGGTGGAACTGCGCGACGCCAGCCATCTCTCCGGACTGGGCGCCCTGGCGACTGCTTCGGCCCTCAAGAAGGAGCTGAAGGAGCCGAGCGCACAGGTGGCGGCCATCGGTCTCGCAGGTGAAAACCGGGTCTACATGGCGACCATCGAGCACGGCAACTCCAGCGCATCCCGCGGCGTCGGGGTTATCATGGGCGACAAGCGGCTCAAAGCCATCGTGGTGCGCGGCACCAAGGACCTGAACGTCGCCAAGCCGTCCGAGCTCGCCGAGATCTGCAACCGCATGTACGGCGAAATCCGCGAGAACCACGACTGCGGCGACGTCATGGCCCACGAGGAGGACGAAGAGTTCCACGTCAACAACTTCGCCTGGGGCAACGCGCGCGGGCGTCAGAAAAATTACTGGAACGAGGAGCGCCAGGAGAAGTGGACCGCGATCAGCGAGAGCGTCAGGCTGCGCTGGACCGGCTGCTTCAACTGCCCCAAGGACTGCCACCAGGCGATTAAGTACCCGGGACGTCAGACCTATTTCCAGAAGTGCTACAGCAAGCTCACCTATGCGATGGCGGCCTACGAGGAACTCGATTTCGACTACGACATCCTGGGCGTCACCCAGGAGTACGGGCTGGACGGCTTCTCCACCCCGCAGGTGCTCGCCTTCGCGGTCGAGCTCTACGATGCCGGCATCCTGACCGACGAGGACCTGCCCAATTTCCCGCCCGACGGCGCCGGAAGGTTCTTCTACCTGGTGGAAAAAATCGTGCATCGTGAAGGGGTCGGCGACGCCCTGGCTAACGGCGTGTATCACGCGGCGCGCCAGATCGGCAAAGGTGCGGAGCAGTTCGACCACAACACCATGAAGAAGTTCGAGCAGGTGCCGCTCAAGCTCTCCATGGTCAACTACCCGTACTTCCTGATGTACGCCACGGGCGAGAAGATGAACATCACCCAGATCGAGGGGTCCTACCCCCAGATCCCGATTGCCGACAAGGAAGAGAGGCAGCGTTTCGTCGACAACTGGGACGCGGCGCCTGAGCGCTTCAAGACCTGGTTCTCCGAGTGGGAGCCGCGCCAGCACCCCTCCGTCGAGGCCTCGGTCAACATCTGCGACTGGAACGAGACCATGCACTACCTGGACGACGCCATCGGGACCTGCGCCTGGCTGTCATCTTTCCGGGGGCAGTTCGGCGGCCGTCCTCCCTACCACATCAACAACCTGCCGCAGATCATCTCGCTTGCCACCGGCATCGAGTTCGACTCGGATAGCCTCTGGCAGATAGCTGCCAGGAACCGCAACCTGGTGCGCGCGCTCAATATCAGAAGAGGGATGCGCAGGGTTGACGAGGCGCCGCCGGCGGACCACTGGAAGATCCGCGATCCCGAGATGGAGCAAAAGCTGCTGGATGCCTACTACGAGTTCAAGGGTTGGAACAACGACGGCATTCCTACCAAGGAGTCGCTGGAGGGGCTGGGACTTGGATTCGTGAGCGAAGACTTCGTGGAACGTGGCATTCTGACACTTTGATGTAAAGGGCAGTAACGGGCGCATGATGATGCGCCCCTACAGGGAATCTGTATTGGCGAGGCCGCCATACACCGCTGGTTCTTCAGGCAGTATTACAAGGTCAGGGAGGTTGACAGTAATGGGTAGCGCAACCAAGAAAACTGTTAAGGAAATAAAGGTCGACATAGATAAGTGCATCGGATGCCGCGCCTGCGAGGTGGCCTGCTCTGCTTTTCACGCAAGCCCCAAGAACAGCTCTGTCAACCCGGCCCGGTCCCGCATCCGCGTGGTGATCGACGACATCAACGACGTCTACGTCCCGATCCGCGCCGGCGACTACACCCCGTCCGAGTGCACCGGCAGACACGCCTACACCATCAACGGCAAGGAATATCCCGAGTGCTCCTTCTGCGGGGTCTCTTGCCCGGCCCGGGACCTGTTCCGGGAGCCCGACTCCGGCCTGCCGCTTAAGTGCGACATGTGCGTGGACGTCCCGGCGCTGGACGAACCGATGTGCGTCAAGGTCTGCCGCCCCGGCGCCCTCACCTACGAAGAAAGGGAAGAGGAGAGGGGCGAGGAAGAAGCGCCGCTGGGCGACATGGAGATTGGCCTGGCAGCGCTGGCGAACAAGCATGGCTTGCAGAAGATCATGGACACTGTTGCCCGGATGTCGCAGAAGGGTAAAAACGCCAAGGCCAACGAAGAGGATTAGCAATGGAGACAGTCGCCCCCTTCAAAGAAATCATTGATGTCATAAAAGAGAAGGGCGGCGATGCCTTCAAATTTTGCTATCAATGCGGATTATGCGATGCCGTCTGCCCGTGGAACCGGGTGAGAACCTTCAGCATGCGCAAGTTGATCCGGCAGGCCACCTTCGGCCTGACCGAGATCGAGAGCGAGGAGCTCTGGCGCTGCACCACCTGCGGACGTTGCCCGGCGGCCTGCCCGCGGGGCGTGAAGCAGATCGAGTGCGGCGTGGCGCTCAAGAAGCTCGCCACCGAATACGAGGTCTTTCCGGCTCCCGTGCTGCCGATCCGCAACGTGAGCGTGGGCCTGCTGGGCGAAGGAAACCCCTTCAACGAGGAGCGCAGCAAGCGGGCGGACTGGGCGCAGGGCCTCGGCGTGAAGCCCTTCACCGACGACATGGAAGTGCTCTACTTCTCCTGCTGTTACCTAAGCTACGCCCCGAGGCTGAAGAAGGTCGCGGCTGCCACGGTCGACATCCTGAATAAGGCGGGCGTAAGCTTCGGCATCCTGGGCACCAAGGAGAGCTGCTGCGGCGAGAGCATCAGAAAGACCGGCAACGAGGAGCTCTTCAAGACCCTGGCCAAGGCGAACATCAAGCATTTCATCGAGGCCGGCGTGAAGAAGATCCTGGTCTCTTCCCCGCACAGCTACCACACCTTCAAGAACGAGTACCCCGAGTTCATGGTGCACTTCGAGGTGGTTCACGTCACCGAGTACCTGGACGAGCTCATCAAAAGCGGCAGGCTGAAGCTCTCCAAGGAGTACGCCAAGAAGGTCACCTACCACGACCCGTGCTACCTGGGGCGCCACAACAACGTCTATGACCAGCCCCGGGACATCCTGAAGAGCGTCCCCGGCCTTGACCTGGTCGAGATGCCCGACACCCGCGAGAAGAGCCTTTGCTGCGGCGGCGGTGGCGGCAGGATCTGGATGGAGACTCCCAAGGGTGAGCGCTTTTCCGATCTGAGACTGGAGCAGGCGGTCAACGTGGGAGCCCAGGTACTGGCAACATCTTGTCCCTACTGCATCACCAACTTTGAAGATGGCAGATTATCCCTGGAAGACAGCGAGATCCTTGAGGTCAAAGACATCACCGAGATCATCCAGGAATTACTTTAGGGAACCGATACCAGCCCAAAAGGAATCAGACACGTGGAAACTGAAATAGCGCAAAAAAATCTTATAGACGTTCTGGTCGTCGGTGGGGGAATCAGCGGTATTCAGGCCGCTCTCGACCTTGCCAATACCGGCTTCAAGGTTTATCTGATCGATAAATCGCCGGCCATCGGCGGGAAGATGTCCCAGTTGGACAAGACCTTTCCCTCCAATGACTGCTCCATGTGCATTGAGTCTCCCAAGTTTAACGAATGCTCCAGGCATCCGAACATCTCCATCCTGACCTACACCGAGGTCGATGACGTCAAGGGGAAGGCCGGAGCCTTCAAGGTGACCCTGAAGCGCAAGGCCCGCTACGTCATCGAGGACAAGTGCACCGGCTGCAACATCTGCGCTGAGTACTGCCCGGTCAAGGTTCCCGATCCGTACAACCAGGAACTCTCCTCCAACAAAGCGATCCACATCTATTTCTCCCAGGCGCTGCCGCTGATCCCGTACGTCGATCCCAAGACCTGCCTCTTTCTCCAGGACGGCTCCTGCGCCATCTGCGAAGGGGTCTGCAAGCCGAAGGCGATCGACCTGCACCAGGAGGACGAGGAGATAGAAGTACAGGTGGGTGCCATCGTGCTCTGCCCGGGCTTCGAAACCTTCGATCCGAAGCTTCGTGGCGACTACGGCTACGGTATCCACCAGAACGTGGTGACCAGCCTCGACTACGAGCGCATTCTCTGCTCCACCGGCCCCTACGAGGGGACCATCCGGCGCCCGAGCGACAAGAAACATCCCGAGAAGATCGCCTGGATCCAATGCGTCGGCTCCCGGCAGATCATCCCGGGCGGCAACAGCTACTGCTCCGCGGTCTGCTGCGCCTACACCCAGAAGCAGGTGATCCTGACCAAGGACCACGACGCCGGCATCGAGGCGACCATCTTCCACAACGACATCCGCGCCTTCGGCAAGGACTTCGAGCGCTTCTACCAGAGGGCGGAGAACCTCTCCGACACCCGGTTCATCAGAAGCTACGTGACCATCGGCAAGGAGATTCCCGAGACCAACAACGTAACCATCAGGTACTCGACCCCCGACGACGGCGTGAAGGAAGAGGAATTCGAACTGGTGGTGCTCTCGGTCGGCCTCAACCCGCCCAAGGACGTGCAGGGGATCGCGAAGACCTTCGACATCGAGCTCAACAAGCACGGCTTCTGCAAGACCAACCCGCTCAAACCGATCGAGACCACCCGCCCTGGGATCTTCGTCACCGGGGCCTTCCAGGGTCCCATGGACATCCCCGAGTCAGTCGTCTCCGCCTCCGGCGCCGACGCTCTGTGCTCCGAGCTACTGTCCTACCGGCGCGGCGACCTCTCCAAGGAAAGGGTCTACCCGGTCGAGAAGGACACCTCGGAAGAGGAACTGAGGATCGGGGTAGTCACCTGCCTGTGCGGCGCCAACATCGGCCGGGTGGTCGATACCCCGGGAGTGGCCGCTTATGCCGCGACCCTGCCTAACGTCGTGTACTCCGAGGAAAACCTCTTCGCCTGTTCCACGGAAAACGCCCAGCTGATCACGGACGCCATCGTGAAGCACAAGCTGAACCGCGTGGTGCTGGCCGCCTGCACCCCCCGGACCCACGAGCCGCTCTTCCGGGATACCTGCCGCGAGGCCGGCCTGAACCAGTATTTCTTCGAATTCGCCAACATCCGTGAGCACTGCTCCTGGGTGCACTCCAAGGATAAGGAAGGCGCTACCATGAAGGCCAAGGACATCATTCGGATGTCAGTGGCGCGGGCCGCCTACCTGGAGCCTTTGCAGGAGTTGAGTCTGCCGGTGAACCACACCGCGCTCGTGGTGGGCGGCGGGGTGGCCGGGATGACCAGCGCACTCAGCATGGCGAACCAGGGGTTCGAAGTGTACCTGGTGGAAAGGGACTCGGACCTGGGCGGCATGGCGCGCCGGATCCACTACACGCTGGATGGCGTAGAGGTTCAGCCCTACCTGATCGACCTGGTGAAGAAGACCTACAAGCACCCGAAGGTGCACGTGACCCTCGACGCCACCATAATCGAGGCCACCGGTTATGTCGGGAACTTCGTAACCAAGGTGAAGTCAGAGGGGATGGTCCGGGAGATTCTGCATGGGGCAGTCGTCATAGCGACCGGCGCCCAGGAGTATAAGCCGACTGAGTACCTCTACGGCAGGGACAGCAAAGTCATCACCTCGCTGGAGCTTGAGGACAGGATCATCAAGAAAGACGATACGGTGGCCAACGCCCAGAGCCTGGTGATGATCCAGTGCGTCGGGTGCCGGCAGGCCGACAGGAACTACTGCGCCAGGGTTTGCTGTAGCCAGTCCATCAAGAACGCGCTGAAACTCAAAGAGTTCAATCCGGCGCTGGATATCTACATCATCTTCCGCGATATGAGGACCTACTCCTTCAAAGAGGACTATTACCGGGAGGCGTCGGAAAAGGACGTCAAGTTCATCCGCTACGAGCCGACCGACAAGCCCGAGGTCGAATCGACCACCGAAGGGGGCCAGCCGATCATCCGGGTCACCGTGACCGACCCGATCCTGGGGCAGAAGATCGCCATCGACGCCGACCTGCTGGTGCTGGCGGCAGCCGTGATCCCCGCGGAGGGGACGGGCGAGGTGACCAAGCTCTTCAAGGTCGCCCAGAACCCGGACGGTTTCTTCCAAGAAGCCCACGTGAAGTTGCGGCCTGTCGATTTTTCCGCGGAGGGAGTATATTTGTGCGGGACCGCGCACTATCCCAAGCACCTGACCGAGACCATCAGCCAGGCCTACGGAGCCGCGGGACGGGTCATCACCCTGCTGAACAAGGACACCGTCACCGCCTCCGGCGCCATCTGCGAGGTAACCGAGAACGACTGCGTCTCCTGCGGCGCCTGCATCACCTGCTGCACCTACGGCGCCATCGAGTTCAAGGAGACGCCCCAGGGGAAGAAGGCGACCGTCAACCCGATCCTTTGCAAAGGGGACGGCCTGTGCAACGCCAAGTGTCCGACCCAGGCTATCAGACTGAAGCACTACACCGACGACGAGTTGTTTGCCCAGATCGACGCGGCGCTGCCGGATCCCGATGCGCCGGTGCCCGAAGGGTGCGCGGGGTGCCATTTCAAGCCGTAAGACTGGGACGAATTATCTACCAACCTACGAAAGGAGACCATAATGACAACTGAACTGGAGTTTAAACCCAGAGTCGTTGGCTTTTTATGCACATGGTGAGCATACGGCGCTGCCGACCTGGCTGGAGTTTCCAGACTGCAATATAGTACCGAAACAAAGA
>TBL_comb47_HYPODRAFT_10003969_pt1 | contig 17241 bp, 3 predicted proteins | sample TroBogypolimnion_40_FD_10682 | JGI IMG/M metagenome (IMG submission 10682)
CGATGGCGACCTGGACCGCGCCTCCGTTGGCACTGAAGCCGCTGGTGCCGCCGGTGATTTGCATGTTGCCTGCCGCGCTGCCGCCGGTACGGGCCAGGTTGGCGCCCGTCTCGAACACCCCGCCGTTGAGGGTCAACAGACTGCCGGTGGGCAGGCCGGTGCCATCATTGGCGCGCAGCACTCCGGCGCTGATGGTGGTGGTGCCGGTGTAAGAGTCGGTGCCCGCAAGCACCAGGGTGCCGGTCCCGGCTTTGGTGATGCCGAAGGTTGCACCGCTAAAGCCTTGGTCAAAGGTGCTGGTGGTGTTGTTGATGGTGAAGGTGCGGGTAGCACCCAGCGCGGCGGCGGAGGTGTCGGAGAAAGTCATGTCACCCGTGCCCCCGACGGTCACATTGCCGCCGACAGCCAGGACGTTGGCCAAGGTGCGGGCGCTGCCGGTCGTGCTTTGGATGGTGCCGCCGTTGAGCGCGAGGGGGCCCGCGCCAATTGAGCTGTCGCTGGCCAGCGCCAGCGTGCCGGAAGTGAGGGTGGTGCCGGCGCTGAAGTCGTTGGCGGCTGCCAAGGTGAGGTTGCCGGTGACCACCAGCGAATTGCCGGCGCCGGTGACCGCGTTGGCATTGCTCATGGTGAGGGTGCCGCCGCCGCCGCCGAGGCGGTAGGTTGTTCCGTTAGGCGTGAGGGTGCCAGTGTAGGCGATGCTGCCGACCGCGCCGAGCGACGCGGCGGTTAGATTCGCGCCGGCACCGCTGAAGTCCAGGTTTTCGCTGGCGTGATTGTCGGCGGCGATGACGCCCGTGGAGGAGGAGACCACGCGGCCGCTCAGAGTGCTCTGGATGGTTCCGAAAGCCGGGCCAAACACCAGCGTGCCCGGCGAGGTGACCGTGACCGTGTTGCCGCTGCCGCCGATGGCTCCTGGGGAGGTGAACTGCAGAAAACCGGCACTGACGCTCGTCGCGCCGGTGTAGGTATTGGCCCCGGAGAGCGTCACAGTGCCCGCGCCAGTCTTGGCAAAGCCGGCCGCGCCGTTGAGCAAGAGGTTGGCCGAAACGAGGGCATTGCCCGAGGTGAGGCTGGCCGCGTACGAGGTGCCAATGAGGCTGCCGTTCTTGATGGTGTCGCCACTGACGGCGGCGGCGGTAATGCTCACCGCGCCGACGGTTTGAGTTGACGTCCCCAAGTCCAAAGTGCCGCCGCCGAGGGTCAGGTTGGCACCGTTGCCCAAGGTAGCGGAGCCGCTGATGAGCAGGGTGCCGGCATTGACGGCAGTGGTGCCGGTGTAGGCGTTGCCGGAGTTGCTGAGGGCGAGCGTACCGAGGCCCGTCTTGGTGATCCCGCCGCCGGTGCCGCTGAGCACGCCGCTCAATTTGCCGTCAATCGTGGCACTGCCGTCGGCCACCTGGACGGTGCGGGCGGCATTGCCCAGATCGAGCGGGTTTTGCAAGTCCACAGTGTTGGTGGCTGTCGCCGCGCCAAGAATCAGCGTCTGGCCATTGAAACCGGTGTTGGCCGTCGCCCAAGTGACGGTGGCCAAAGCTCCGCCGATGTCCACCGCGCGGTTCGCGCCGTAAGCCGCCCAGCCGCCCGCACCGGTGAAATTGGCCACCGCACCCGTGCCCACGGCACCCAGGCTGCGGGTGAAGTCGCCGGTGCCCAAACCGAGCACGCCACCGCTGAAGATCACGTCGCTGGTGCCGCCCGCCGTTGCGATGCCGCCGGGCAAGGCATTGGCGCTGTTGAGCTGCAGCACGCCGGCTGTTAGAGTGGTCGCGCCGCCGTAGGTGTCCGTGCCGGTGAGAACCGTGGTGCCGGTGCCGGTCTGGCTCACCGCACCGCCGCCGGAGATGGCGCCGTAGGTGTCGGTGCCCGTTTGCCCGAAGGCCAGCGTGCCGCCGCTCACGGTGATGGCACCAGTGAAGGTGTTGGCACCGGAGAGGGTCAGCGTGCCCGCGCCATCCTTGGTGAGGCCGCCGCTGGCGTTGGCCACGGGGGTGATCGCACTGAGGGTGGCCGCGGTACCACTGCCACCCGTGCCAAAGCCGCCGCCAAGCGTCGCGGTGACCGTGCCGACGTAGCCGACGCCCGGATTGGTCACGACGAAATCCGTCACCGCGCCGCCGGAGACGTTGGCATACGCGGTGGCACCCTGGCCCTTGAACGTCAGCGTGGGCGCACCGGCGGCGGTGGCGGCCTGGGAGATCGTGATGGATGTGTTAGGCGTGATCGCCGTCACGATCGACCCGGCGGGGATGCCGGTGCCGGTAACGGCCTGGCCGACAAACACACCGGTGGTGCTCGCCATGGCAACCGTGTTGGAAGCCGAAGTCGTCGTGCCGGCCTGGGTCGTGCCTGAGTCGCTGAGGGTGACGATGGGCGCACCGGTGTACCCGCTGCCGCCGCTTGCCAGGGCGAGGCTCGTCACGCCATTGCCGGTGGGGGCCAGCAGGTTGCCGTTGAGGGTGGTGCTGTTGCCATTGGTATCAAACACGATGCCACCGGCAAATGTCCCGAACGCGCCGTTGACGTAGGAAGTGATGCTGCCGGTGGCGTTGGCCGCAGGCGTGAAGGCCGTGGTGGAGATGCCGGGGCTTGCCTTGACGGTGCCGCCGTTGAAATTGATGATCGTCTGAACACCTGCCTGGGCACCGGTGAACTCCTTGGTGAGCATTGTGCCGGCATCGAAGTTGACGACTTCAAGCGCCGCACCGGCGGTGCCGCCGGAGCGCCCGAGGGTGATGGCCGCGCTGGTATTGTCGAGGAGCCCGCCGGCCACGTTGAGCACCGAGGTGAAGCCGCCGCGGTCGCCGATGTCAAATAGGCCGGCTGTACCGCCCTTGTTGAATGCACCCGCGGTGATGGTGAATTCGCTGGTGCCGCCACCGTTGCGTGCGATCATCATCTGACCGACATTGAGGACCCCGCCGGTAATGCGCAACAGACCCTGGTTGCCGCCATTCTCAATGTTCATGCTGCCGTAGGTGTTGCCGGAGCCACCGAGGACATTCACCACGCCACTGGCGATATTGAGCATCCCATAGCCGCTGTTGCCAATGGCTGCCGCGACATCGCCGTTGCCGGGCGCGTTCCTGAGCGTCAGCGCGCCGCTGCCAGTCACGTTGAGCACCCCATTGAGACCGTTGCCACCAAAATTTTCGACGTCCACAGCGCCCGCAACATTCACGGTGCCGCTGACCACCAGGGTATTGCCGGAACCCAGGTAGGTCTTGTTACCGGTTGCAGCAAAGCTGAGCGTGGCACCGTTGTTCACCGTGGTCGCACCCGAAAAAGCCGCGGTGCCGTTGACCACCACAGTGCCGGCCCCGGCGAGGGTCAGGCCGGCGCCGGCGGTCACATTGCCGATGGTTCCGCCGAGGGTGAGGGTTTTGCCCGCGGCGGTGGTCCAGGTTTGGTTCGCACCCAAGATCACCCCGGCATTGATGGTGGTGTCCTGGTTGGTGCTGATGGCGCTGGAGGCTCCGGTGCCGGTGCTCATCAGGGTCAGCGCGTTGGGTCCATTGAGGGTAACCGACGTCGTGTCGTTGAAGGTGAGTGAGTTGACGGTCATGTCGGCACCCAGCACGATGTTGCTCTGCTGGGTGGCACCGGTGGCGGAGAACACCACGTTGGCGGTGGCACCGGGAACCAGGCCGGTGGCGGTGTAACTGGCGGAGGTGGTGGACCAATTGCTCACCGTGCCATTGGACAGCGCCATGGCATTGTCCACGCCTGCGGTGTTGGTGCCGGCAAGCGTGTTGCCATACCAGAAGGCGTTGTTGGTCAGGGCGGTGCCCGCGGTTTGGGTGCCGATGCTAACGGCCGTGTTGGTCGCGGTCAGGGTGGCGGTGAAGTTGGTGTTGTTCGCCAGGAAATAACTGGCGCCGCCGCTGGTTAGACCGCCTGCCGCCGAACTGAGCAAGGTGCCGCCAGCGCCGCTCGCGCTGGTGTTGGCGATGACGATGCCGATTTTGCCCGCAACCGTGGCGGCTGCCGTTGAGGTCAGCATGTCCAGCGCCCCGGCGTTCCAGTCCAGCGCCAGGGTGGCGCCATTGGCGAGGTTGAGGCTGGCGGCCGTGGTGGTGACACGGGCCGTGCCGTCCGCCAGGCTGAAGGTGCCGCCGGCATTCACCGCAAGCGCACCGGTGGCGGGCATGTTGCCGGTGCCGGAAAGCAAGAGGGTGCCGTTATTGACCGTGGTGCCGCCGTCGTAGGTGTTGCCGGTTCCAGTGAGGGTGAGGGTTCCGAAACCGCTCTTGGCCAGGCTGGTGCCCGCTCCGACGAGGTTGGTGGCAAACGTGACGGCGCGACTGTTGGTGTCAATTTTGAGCGCCTGGCTGCCGGTGGTGGCAAAGCGCCCCGAGTAGTCGTTGTTGTTCTGGGGCGAGTATTGCAACGTGCCACCGCCAAAGACGATGGAACCCGCACTCGCCGCCGCCAAATTCCCCAGCGGGCCCTTGGAACCGGCTGCTTCAACCGAGCCGAGCAGGAGGGTTCCGCCGCTTAGGGTGGTGGTGCCGGTGTAGGTATTCTGGCCGAAAAGCCCCAGCGTGCCGGCACCGTCCTTGGTCAGGCCGCCGGCACCGGCGCCGATGACGGGCACAATTGAAGTATTGCCGGCACCACCGACGGTCAGCAAATTGGCGGCATTGGTGATCGTGCCGTAAACCAATAACATCCCGGCATCCGAATTGATCCGCGCGGCACTGGCCAGGGTCAGGTTGCCGGTGAAGGTGTTTACGCCGGAGAGGTTGCGCAGCGCAGCGTCGCCGGCGATGCCGGTGCCGTTGAGCGTGAGCCCCTCGTTCAAAGCCAGGATATTGCCCTGAAGCTGCAAAGCCCCGCCAGTACTGACGGTGGTGGCCCCGGCAGCCGTCCCCAAGGCAAGGGCATTCTGGATGTTGAGGACACTGCCGGCCGCAACCGTGGTGGCCCCGGCATAGGTGCTCGAGCCAGTGAGGGTGAGCACTCCGCTACCCGACTGGGCAAGGCCGCCCGCACCGATCATCGCACCGTTGATGGCAGTGCCACCGCTGCCATTGACAGTAAGCAGAAACCCCCCGTTGTTGACCGCATTCTGCACCGTCAGCGGGTTCGTCGAGCTATTCGTCCAATTCTGGGCCGCACTCAGGGTCACGCCCACGGATTGTCCTGCAGTGGCCGACCCGAGGGTCACCGCTCCGGCCAGGCTGTTGACCGTGATGCCGGCGCTGCCCAGCGTGAGGGTGCGGTCCGCATTGCCGCCCAACAGGCTGGTGGCGGCGGTGTTGGTGCCGAGGAAAACCAAGCCCTGGGCGGCCCGATCCCCATTGAGCTTGACGCTCTGGGCGGAGTTGACCGTGCTGATGCTGAAGTTCGCCACATCCGCCGCGCCTGGAATCAAGGCCGGATCGCCCCCGCTGCCATCCGCGGCCGTATCCCAGTTGCCGACGGCTTCCCAGCCGGTTGCCGGGCTGCCGGTGCCGTCCCAATAGATGCTGGCGGCGGGCGCGGACTGCGCCACGAGAAGAGCGGCGATGGCGGTGGCGAAAATGCAGGCGGAGGGTGAACCGGTGCGGACAAGACGGAATGCTAGCTTGGATTTCATGGGGGGGATCGGGTTTGATCGGTGGATTCTGGTTTTTTGGCGGACATACGCGATATGCCAACCGGATGTGTGTGAGTCAAGCCCCCCCCAGGCAGGCCGTCAAGGCCTTTATGGTCTAACAATGCTTAATTCTTGGAAATGCGAGAGAACAACCGGGGCAGGAAGCAGGAAACGAGATTTTGACCGCAAAAAAGCCTAAGACATCCTGAGCCGTGCCGGAAAATGGTTGAATTTCGGGAAACTGAATGAGCCCATCTGGATCCGGACAGGATGCCCGGACCACGGTGGCGCGGGCATCCTTGCGGCTCGGCTGAGCTCGCCGAACGCCCGCTGCCAAGCCGCTCGTAAGCTCATACAGTTTCCCTTGGGCTCAGGTTGTCTGAGGCTGGTGGAAACTCGCCGCGAGACGCGGCGAGCACGGCCTGCGGCGCGGACGCCGCAGCCACTCGCTGCGCCCACGATCTCCAATTCACGATCGGCAATCCGGTTGATTTCCCTTACTCCGCCAAGCTGACCAGCACGCGGAAGAAGCGCGGCACCTGCGTGCCACCTCCCGGAGTTGTGATCGTCCCGGGATAGGTCACGCTAACCGCTTCAATGGTCGCATCCGTGGCGATCTGAGTCGGCGTGGTGGCACTGGTCGCCCAGTTGACCAAATCCGCACTGAACTGCAGCGTGTACGTCAAGCCATCAGTCACCGCCGTGAGACGCCGGCCAAACACCGCCGTGTTGCCTGCGACCAGGATGGGTTGACCGTGGGCGGTGACCGTAGCCCCGCTATACGCGATGGCACCCGGGCCCGACGCACCTGAGAGGGGCACCGTGTCAAACGCAAACTCATTGACGTTCTTGATCCCGTCGCCGTCAGGATCGCCGCCGGAAGTCGCATCGGCAAGCGGCTGGATGGCGGTGATGTTGGTCTGCGCCCATTGTTGATAGGGAGTGAGGCCGACGGCGGCGGTCCAGTCGAGTTCCAAGTTGCTGCCAGAGACCTGCGTCGAGAACGACCCTTGGCCCGGGATGACGTTGCTACCCGCGTTCTGTAGCACCGAATTGATATAGACGGAGATGTTGCTGGTATCAAACAGATTTGTCCCGCTCAAGCCGCCAGTGATGATATTCCAAGTCTGGTTGGCATTCCAGAAGGCGTCGCTGAAGCTGGTGAGCGCGTTGGTGAATTGCAACTTGAGCTTCGACCCGATGCTGGCAACGTTGCTGAGGGTCGTCGAGCCGCTGGTGACGTTGGCCACGCTCCAGTCAGTGCCGGCGCTGCCCAGCGTGTTGCCAGTGCTGTTATCCCAGTTGAAGACACCGCCGGCGGCGATGGCCAAGCCGCCGCCGAGGTTGAGTGTGCCAACGCTGGCACCCGGCGAAAGCACGCCGGTGACGTTGACAGCCCCGGCAATCGTGCCGATGCCGCCCAAGGTGCCACTGGCACCCACATTGACCGCGCCGCTGCCGTTGTTAGATCCGTTGACCAGCAGCGTTCCGCCGTTGACCGCCGTCGCGCCGCTGTAGGTGTTGATGCCGGAGAGGGTCAGCGTGCCGATGCCGGTTTTGGTCAGCGCCAAGGAGCCGGCGGTGTTCTTGATGACACCGCTGAAGATGCCGGTTTGGTCATTGTTACCCACCGTTAAGGTCGGGGTGCCGCCCGCCACGGTATCAATGATTCCAGCTCCTGACAGGCCATTGATCGCGGTGCTGTTTTGGTTCAGGTCTAGCGTGCCCGCCACGCTCATGTTGCCGGTGCCGCTACCGGAAGAAATGGCATTGATGGCACCGAGTTTGAGGGTCCCGGAATTGACGTTGGTGTTGCCGGAGTAGGTGTTGGCGGCGCGCAGATACACGCTGCCCACGTTCGCGAGGGACTTGCTCACACTGGAAACCGTGATGCTGCCCGTGTTGCCGATATTGAGGTCCCCCGTGCCGCTTATCGCGCCGAAGAAGCTCATGGTGCCACTAGTGACGATGTGGGAGAGCGTCAGGTTGTTGTTCAGCGTGATCGGCCCGGTGAAGTTGTGGCTGTTGTTGTCATTGGTGATCGCAATGGTTCCGCTAGATCCGGCCCGCACCGTGATGGGGTTCAGGTCGCTGTTGTTGTTGACAAAATTGATCGTCGCGGAATTGCTGTTGGACGGGGTGGTGTCGCCCAGATAGACCTGCCCGGTGCCGATGCTTTGGTAGTCCTGGGTGTTGGCGGTCATGCAGGACACCACGCCATTGGTAACGATCAGGGGGCCGCGGAGATTCAACGCGCCGTTGCCGCCCCAGACCAGCGTGCCAGCGCCGCTCTTGGTGATGGCTGCGTTCGAGGCGGCAGCCACGTTTTTCATGCTCAAAGTGCCGGCTGAAACCGTAATCGTCGCGTCATTGACAATGTTGAAGGTGCCCGCGTTGTCGCCGTTCAAATTCAGGTCTTTGCCGCCGGTTCCGATATAAGTGAAACTGCCGTTGACGTTCACATTCAGGTTGGAGCCGGTCAGACTAACCGTTGAGCCGCTGGTGTTGTCCAGAGTGGTCCCTTCGTTAATGGTCAATGTCGCACCCGCAGCAATGGCGCTGTTGCTGTTGATATTGAGCTGGCCTTGGTTGAGCCGCAACGCCGTGAACGTATTGGCGCCGGAGAGCGTCAGCGTGCCAGCGCCCGTCTTGGTCACGGTACCGAGCAAGATCGGCGCGCTGACGTTGAGCGTGTCAGCGGCCAGATCCGTGCGAATGACCATTTCGCCCGCGCTGGCGGCACCGATGCTGCCGGTGCCCGCCGTGTTGCTGATCGTTGCCGAGCTGCCGCCGGTCTTCAGGATGCCGTTCACGGTGAGCGCCTGGCCTGCCGCCATATCGACGCCAAAGGCACCGGTGATGCTCAGCGTGTTGATCGATGCCGTGTTCTGGGCCGTCACCGCCCCGGACAGTACCACATTGGTGGTGGCACCGGTGGCAAGGGCATTGGCCCCGCCGGCGTTGGCGACATAGTTGGCATCGCTGTTCGTATAGCCGCGAACAAAACCCCCAGCGTCGTAGGTTGCATAACTGGAGCCACCAAAGAACAGCCCCTTGTCAAGCAAGGTTCCGGTGGGAGTCGTGGTACCGGTGGGGAACTGCGTGAGCACGATTTTGTTGGGCGTGCCGCCCGTGGAAGTGGTGTTCGTCGCAAGGGTGAAGTTAGCCGTGGCGCCCGCCGTTCTCGCGGCAGCGGAGGTGAAACTCAAGGTGGCTGGGGAACTTGCTCCGGCAGCCGTCGAGGTGATGGTGGCATCGCCGGCGCTGAACGTTAGAACGCCCATTCCCTGGGTGCTGCCGGTGGCTTCAGCCACGTTGAAGGTGCCCGTGCCGCTGAAGGTCAGCGCGGTACCGGTGATTCCATTGAGGCTGCCGTTGGTGCCGTCGCCGACTGTCAGCGTGCCGCGGTTGATCGTCGTCTTCCCGGTGTAGAGGTCCGCGGCGTTCAGGATCAAGTTGTTGGGTCCCATCTTGGTCAGGGCCAGGTTAGCCGTGGCGGGCAGGACGTTGCTGTAGGTGAAGTTACCCGCGCTGGTATCAATTCCCACAGCCCCGCCTGAGGCGACGGTCAGGCCCGCGTTGCTCGTCAGATTGCCGATCGACGGCGCGTCCCACTGGCCGGTGCCGGTTCTCAGCGTCAGCAAACCGGAGGCACCCACCGAAATGGTGCCCGAGGCACCCGAGTTGGGCAGCGAGGCGGGCTTGATTGGCACCAGGTAATTCGTGACCGTGGTGGCACCGCCGTAGGTGTTGGTGCCCGATAGGAACAGGCCCAGCGCGCTGTTCGCGGTGAGGCCCCCGCTGGTGGATTGCAGGTTCGAGGTGATGTAGCCCTGGCCGGAAAACGCTGACGCGCCGGTGTTAGTGGAATTGATGGTTCCACCTTGGATCCAGCCGCCATTGTTGGTCACCGTGCCCACGGTCTGGACGGCCGAACTGGTGATATCCAGGAAAGCGATCGGACTTACCGTAACATTTCCCGTACCCAGCGTGCCAGTGCCGCTGACGCGGATCCAACCTCCCCCGCCCGAATTGTTCAAGGTCGTGCCACCGGTGTAGGTGTTGACCCCGGTGAGTTCCAGCACGCCGGCGCCGGACCGCTTGTCCAGGGTGAAGGCACCAGTGATCACGCCGCCGATGGTCAAGGGGCCCGCGGCACCGATGGCCACGGTCGGCGTGGTGTTGCCTAGCAAGGTGACCCCGCCCGTGCCAAGGTTCAGGGCCGAACCGCTGAAGTTGACCTGACCGCCCCAGACCTGCGGGTTGACGTTAGTGTTGACGACGGGCGCAGTCGAGGTATTGGCGATATTCGCACTAGCAGCTATTTGCAGGGTGGCGCTGCCAAGCGCTCCGGCGCTGTTGATGTTCAAGGTTCCGAGGTCGGTGATTTCGCCCGTGATGGTGTTGTTGCCGGAGATGGTGGCGGTGGTGCCTGCGCTGACCGTGACACCGCCTGTAAAGGAGTTGTTGCCGGTGGCGATCAGGGTTCCGGCACTGACCGTCACGGGGCCGATGGTGTTGTTGCCGCTGAGGGTCAGCGTGTTGGCGCCGAGTTTAACCAGGCCGCGCGTGGTCGAGGGAACCGAACTAGCATAGGTGGAGTTGCCGTTGGTGGTGTCGATGCCGACATTGGAGGCCGCGTCGTTGGTCACGTTGGCCAGAGTACCGGCGAACAGCGAATCCACGTTGGCGGTGGTAAAGGCGGAACCGCCGGCAACGCCGAGGCCGAGCGTCGCGCCCGCCGCCACGGTGGTGGTGCCGGTGCCGGGCACGGCGTTGGAGTTGAGGTAGGTCAGGGTGCCGTAGTTGACGATGGTGCCGCCGGTGTAGCCGCTCGTGTTATTGCCGGAGAGCACCTGGATGCCCGTGCCGGTTTTGGTGAGGGTCATGCCGGTCGCGCCATCGGCGATGGTGCCGGAATAGGTGACGTTGGCGCTGGTTGCCGCATTCAGTGTCAGATTGGTGACCAGGTTGTATCCCGTGGTGATCACCGAGGCCAGATTGGTGCTACCGGAGAGCCCGCCAAAGACAGGCGTGGTCACGCCAGCGCCTAATGTGACGACACCGGTTGAAGTGGCCAATGGGCTGTTTTGGATTGCCAGATTACTGGGCAGCATCAGGTTTCCGGCGCCGACACTCGTGGTGGGGCCGGTGTAGGTATTGTTGTTGCTCAGCGTCAGGCTGCCCGCGCCACCGACGGTGATGCCGCCGGGACCGGAAATGATCCCTGACAACGTCTGGGCGGTCGTGCCGGCATAATAAAGAACGGCTTGATTCACCGTGCCCGGGGCAAACGTAATCGTGTTGGCGTATGTCCCGGTGGGTTGGCCCGCGGAGGTCAATGTGGCGACACCACCAGCGGCCGGTGTATTAAATACGTTGCTCGTGTAAGCTCCGCCGCCCGCAGCTAAAGTACCGCCGCCAATTAGCAAAATGCCCGGATTGGTTCCGTTGGTCCCGCCGGTCAGTACCATCGGCCCGCTGAAGGTGCTCGCGCCCCGGAGCTGAATGGTTCCGTTGGAAGTCGAGCTGCCGCTGCCCCAGGTCACCGATAGCGACACCGGGCTGCCGTCAGACATGTCCGAGAGACTGCCATAGCTGTAAACGGGACGGTCACCCTGAACCTTAACCAACAGAGTTCTCGGCCCGGTCCCGGTTCCGGAGATGGCACCCCACGTGAAATTTGAATCGTTATTATTGGTGCCATTCATCGTAACGGTCCCCGAACCCGCTCCGGCGAGGTTGATGGAGCGTCCGGCGGCGGAGACGACATTGGAGGCTTGGCCTCCGATATAGGCGAAAGATGTTCCCGGATAAAGGTCGATATTCGCGCTCAACCCCAGCGGACTAGCAGCCGGAATTAAACCGGAATCAGAGATGCCGCTGACGTTGCCCGCCACACCGAAATTCAGCGTCCCCGCTAAAACGCTCGTCCGGCCGGTGTAGTTGCTGGTAAGACCCGACATCAACAGGGTTCCTGGGCCGGCCTTCACCAAGCTTAGACTGCCGGTATTGTCGCTGACCGGCGCGGTGATCGTGAAGTTCGCACCCGAGATGCCGCTCGTGAGATACATCGTTCCAGCAGCCGTCCCCTGTTGCCGCAGGGCACCCGTGCCGGAGATCGTCAACGTGCCGGCCGCAACATTCAGGATGCCGTTGGTGTCCAGGTTGTTGGCTCCGAGGGCCAATGCGCCGTTGGCCACGTTGTAGCGCAGGGTATTCATCGTGCGGCTGCCGGACAAGGTGTTGGCCGCAGTGGTCGTGGTATAGTTGCCGGTGGCCCCACCCGTCCAGGTGGTTTCCGCGCTGGTGGCCGTGCCCCGCGGGCCGATGACATCGGAGGTGGCAATCGCATAATCGGTCTGCGCCGCGGCGGTCAGGCCGTAGGTGGCCCACGGCGCGATGATCTGGCCGGCAGCCGTCGAGCCCGCGCCGAACACTTTGATGTTGTTGTTCGCGCTTGCGGTGTTCACGGCAAACGCCACCGTCGCGGCGTTCCCGCTCACCGCTTGGGTCAAATTACCGCTGCCGGACGTGCCGAACGTCAGTGCTTGAGTGCCTGCGGCCATGTTCGTGCCCAACACGATGTTGGTTGTCCCGCTGCTGAGAGACAGCCCGCCGACGGTTTCCGCATAGGTATTGCCCGAGGTGTTGAGGTAGGTCAGCGTGCCGCCGTTGCCGGTGATTACCGCCGCGTCGTTGACCCGGTTGACGCTGCCTTCCGCGGTGGTGGTGTTGGTCAGTTGGAAATTGCCGCCAATACCGAGGTTGACGCTGCTGGTGCCGGTGATCGCGCCGGCCGCACCCTGGAGTTGGAGCACGCCGCCATAGACGTTCGTCGCTCCGCCGTAGTCGTTGGAGTTGGTGAGGGACACGGTGGTGTTGCCGCTGGCGATGGTGCTGCCGATGCCGCTAACCGTCACATTGTTAGTGGCGCCCGTCAGTTGGTTGGCGGTACCCAGGATCAGGTAGCCCATGCTGCCGCCCAGGCGGTAGTTCGTGCCGTTCGGCGTGTAGGTGCCGGTGTAGGTGACCGGGGTGTTGCTCGTGCCGCCGTAGGTGGCACCAAGGCTGGTGTTGGTGAGCCCGGCCGCATTGAAGTCGAAGTTATTGGCGGTTGAGCCGTCCACGGCGATCGCCCCAAACGAATTGATCGAGACGCGGGTCAACAACGCCGTGGCAATGTCGGCGTCACTCATTCCGGAGAACCCAATGCCGCCGCCGAACCTGGCGATGACGCTTCTGCCGGTGCCGCCGATGGCACTGAGCGAGGTGAACTGGAGCAGGCCGGAGTTCACAATGCTCTGGCCGGCATACGTGTTGGTTCCGGAGAGTTGCAGAATCGTCGAGTAACCGCCGCTTTGAAAGATGTTGGTGACGTTGGAGCCAATATTGGATGAGATTGCGGTGGTTCGATTCAGATCGGTGGCCGCTCCGATGTTGGTGATGCTACCGTTGATGTTCAGCAGGCCGGTGGAAATCGTCGTGCTGCCCGCACTGTTGATGACAAGGTTGACATTATTCGTGCTGGTAATCGCACCGGTAAGCGTAAGGCTCGCATTGTTGCTGGTCGATCCGTTGAAATAAACATCGCTACCGGGGCCCTGCTCCAAAACGATGGGAACATTGATTGTGGTCACGCGGTCGGTGGTCCCGACCGTAATGGCCGGCGAAGTGCTGCCGGTGCCGTAAAGGTGGATCACGCCGCTGCCGCCATCATTGATAACGATCGGGGAGGTGCCAGTGCTCGCATTGTTGAGGGACAGCGCATTCACTCTGCCCGCCACGCTCATCGTGAGGGCGTTGGCGGCCGTGGGATTGAGATTGACCACGTCCAGGGAAGTCGAGGTGGCGGTCACCCCGGCAGAGAAAAGCCCGGACGAATCCGTGGTCCAATCAACATCCGTGCCCCAGGTTCCACCCGTGCCAAACCCCGCCGTGGTGGTGTTCGGATCCCAGAAAATGGTACCGGCGCTTGCCCTGTGGTTGGCGAAGAGCGCGGCAAGGGCGGTGGCGAGGATGCAGGCGGCGGGTGAACCGTTGCGGACGAGGCGGAATATGGATTTGGATTTCATGGCTGGTTAGGTTTGGAATCTGGGCTGTATTTGGGTTGCCGGCGGCACTAACAAATGCAGTACCAACGCCAATGTTNGTTGAGACAAGCGATTCGTCGTGGGGTCGTCAAGAACCTTTTCTGGAAAATTTCAACTATTTTTAAGTTCGGCTTCCCGGAGCTCGCAGCAAGCGCTGAGTTTCGCCCCGGATGTCGTTTATTATGAGGATGTTAGCCATTCATGTCGGCGCATCCAACGACACTGCCGCAGCCCGGTATTTACAGCATATCCGGTCTTCCTGGCCCGTATATGTTCCGGCCGCTTCGGTATATATGCCGAGCGTTGATTCTGCTGAAATTTCAGGAAATTCGGTATTGCGCGTGCCGACGGCGTGTATTACTTTCCCTGTTGTGAACACCATCTCACTGAAACTGCCGAATCGCCTGCTCGAGCGCTTGGAAGCGGAGTCGCGGGCGCGGGGCACGACCAAATCGTCACTGGTGCGGAAGGGGCTGGAGAAGTTGCTAGATGCCCGCCCCGCCGGTGAGCAGGCCACACGCTACGATCTGGCAAGCGACTTGGCCGGGTCGCTGAAAGGGCTGCCGCGTGATCTGGCAACCAACCCGAGGTATTTGGAGGGCTTTGGCCAGTGAAGGGCGCGGTGTTAGTTGATAGCGGACCCTTGGTGGCCTTCCTCGCCGCCGGCCTGGAGCACCATGCCTGGGTTTGAACCCAAGGCCATGCGTGTTGCCGTCATCAATGTAGTGGGACTTTCCCGTTCGCTGCTCGGGCCGCGGATGCCGCGGCTCACGGCGTTTGCGGAAAAGCACGGGCTGCAAACCGTTGCCCCGGCGTTTCCGGCGCTCACCTGCACCGCCCAGGCGTCGATGCTCACCGGCAGCAGCCCCGCCGCGCATGGGATTGTGGCCAACGGTTGGTACGAGCGCGAGAGCGCCGAGGTGCGGTTTTGGAAACAAAGCAACCACCTGGTGCGCGGCGACAAACTCTGGGACACCCTGCGCCGCGAGTTTCCCGGCTTCACCTGCGCCCAGTTGTTCTGGTGGTATAACATGTACTCCACCGCGGACTATGCCATCACCCCGCGCCCGCTCTATCCGGCCGACGGACGCAAGGTGTTCGATATCCACACCCAGCCGATGAACATGCGCGACGACCTCAAGCGCGCGCTCGGCGAGTTCCCATTTCCCGCGTTCTGGGGGCCCGCGGCGGGCATCGCCTCGTCGGCTTGGATCGCCGCCTCCGCCCGCTGGATCGAACAACAGCACTCCCCCACCCTCAGCCTGGTCTATCTGCCGCACCTCGATTACCCCTTGCAGAAGTTCGGACCCCTCGGCCCGCAAGTCCCCGCCGAACTGGAAGAGATCGACCGGCTGGCCAGCGGGCTCATCGACTACTATGAATCTCGTAACATCCGCGTGCTGGTGCTCTCCGAATACGGCATCTCTCCGGTCAGCCGCCCGCTGCACCTCAACCGCCTGTTCCGCCAACACGGCTGGCTCCAACTCAAGAACGAACTCGGCCGCGAAACCCTCGATTGCGGCGGCTGCCGCGTCTTTGCCGTCGCCGACCACCAGATCGCCCATATCTATGTGAATGATCCGGCGTTGCGCCCGACCGTGCGCCGTTTGTTGGAAAACACCCCCGGCGTCGCCGAGGTCCGCTGCCCCGCCGACACCTGGGGCCCCGGCATCGCCACCGAGCGCGCCGGCGACTTCATCGCCATCGCCGCGCCCGACGCCTGGTTCACCTATTACTTCTGGGACGACGACTCACTCGCGCCGGATTACGCCCGCACCATCGACATCCACCGCAAGCCGGGCTACGACCCCTGCGAGTTGTTCCTCGATCCGCGCCTCGCCCATCCCAAACTCACCGTCGCCGGCTTCCTGCTCAAAAAGAAACTCGGCCTGCGCGGCTTGCTCGAAGTCATCCCCCTCGACGCCGCCCTGGTCCGCGGTTCCCACGGCCGCGACCAGGTGCCCGAGGACGAGCGCCCGGTATTGTTAGGATCGGCCCGCCCCGTCAACTCCGCCACCGACGTGTACCACGCCATCCTCGACGCCGTGCGCGGCTAGCCCATGCCCCGCCCTGTAGCGGCGGTCTGTGACCGTCGCTGGCCCATCGGGTGCCCTGTAGCGGCGGTCTGTGACCGTCGCTAGCCCATCGGGTGCCCTGTAGCGGCGGTCTGTGACCGTCGCTAGCCCATCGGGTGCCTTGTAGCAGCGGTCTGTGACCGTCGCTAGAAACCATTTTGTTGGATAGCTCGGCGCGAAGGGGTGCGTAGAAGCGTCCGCCCCAGGCCACCCGAACCATGCCACAACCTCTCGCATTCCTCATCGCGCTGCCGCTGGCGGCAATCACCACCTGCATGGCGCCTGGCAGCCTGTCGGCCGCACCCGTGGCGACCGTCACGCCGGTGCCGTTTGAACAAGTGCGTCTTGATGCGGGGTTTTGGGCAGCGCGCATCGGGGTTTGCCGCGAGGTCACCATTCCCCACTGCCTCCAACAATGCGAGAAGACCGGACGCATCGACAACTTCGCCATCGCCGCCGGGCTTAAACAAGGCAAGCACACCGGTGCCCCCTACAACGATTCGGACGTTTACAAAATCATCGAGGGCGCCGCCTACAGCCTCAGGACCCAGCCGGATCCGCACCTTGAGCAGCAGCTCGATGCGCTCATCGCCAAAATCACCGCCGCCCAACAAAGCGACGGCTACCTGTTCACGTTCTATACGCCGGACCACCCCGACGAACGCTTCAAACATATCTCGCCAGGCCCGAAGCACGAACTCTATTGCATGGGCCACTTCATCGAGGCCGCAGTCGCCCACTTCCGGATGAGCGGGAAACGCAGCATGTTAGACGCGGCTGTCAGGCTCGCCGACCATATCGACTCGATCTTCGGTCCGGGCAAGCGCAACAACGTGCCCCACCACCCGGAACTGGAGTCCGCGCTGATCAAGCTCTATCAAGTAACCAACGAGCCGCGCTACCTCAGGCTGGCCCGGTTTTTCATCGACCAGCGCGGCCACACCGACGGGCGCGCCCCCATCACGTTCTATGGCCAGGACCATCTGCCCCTGCGCCAGCAAAGCGAAATCGTCGGCCACGCCGTGCGCGCAATGTATAACTGCGTGAACCTGACCACCCTCTATCAGGAAATTGGCGACCCGCAACTGCTCGCCGCGGCGCGCCGCCTGTGGCAGAGCGCCACCCGGCGCAAGCTCTATGTCACCGGCGGGATCGGCGCGCTGGGCCGCGGCGAGTCGTTCGGCAACGACTATCAACTGCCCAACGACTCCGCCTATGCGGAAACCTGCGCCGGCATCGGCCTGGTGTTCTTCGCCCACCAGATGTGGCAGATCAACCCCGACGCCGAGTACATCGACGTGCTCGAACGCACCCTCTACAACGCGGTGCTCGGCGGCGTTTCGCTCTCCGGCAACCGGTTCTTCTATCCTAACAAGCTGCTCGTGGCGGGCGAGCCGGGCTGGGGCTCGGCGCGCCAGAGTTGGTACGAGTGCGCCTGCTGTCCGTCGAACATCTGCCGCTTCATCCCTGCGGTGCCGGGGTACTTGTACGGACA
>TBL_comb47_HYPODRAFT_10003971_pt1 | contig 17238 bp, 16 predicted proteins | sample TroBogypolimnion_40_FD_10682 | JGI IMG/M metagenome (IMG submission 10682)
CGGCACTTCGTCCTTCCCACTGGGTAATGATGACGATCTGGGTATTTGTAACATCAGGAAATGCCTCAATGGGTATTTTGATGAAACTTACGACACCCGCCACGACGATCAGTCCGACCCAGAAAAAGGTAAAGAATTTGTTCCTCAGAGAGAAACCGATAATGTTTTTTATGAAGTTGTTCATCGTTTATCCTAATCGTTTAGTGCATCGTAAATCAATAAGCCATTTTCGGAAATAACGGTTTCATTCTCCGTAAGACCTGCCTTCACATAGGTGACCTGGTCAAATTGCCTGTACACATCGACTCTCCGTGTTTCAATATGGTTTTTGTCCTTAAAGACCATCACCCAGAATTTATTTTTATCGAAGATGATGGCCGAGGAGGGAACCGTAGCCATTTTTTTGTTTTCGGAATAATTAACGGCCACGGTACAATTCATTTCCGGTTTCAGCTTAAGATCGTCATTCTGAATGCGAATCCGGGCCTTCATGGATTTGGTATCGGGATCGATCACATTGAATATTTTATCGATCTTTCCCTGGTATTCCACACCGGGAAAGGCAAAGGTTTTTACTTTGGCATCGTAGCCTACCTGTATCTGGGCAATTTCGTCTTCGGTCACATTGGCCAGTACCCAGACTTCCTGAATATCGGCGATGGAGAACAGGGGTTCAGAGATATTCTCGGGCAACTGTTCGTTTTGATTGATCTTTTTGGTAATGACAAAGCCACTGATTGGTGCAGTGACATTGTAGATTGAACCTCCTTTTAACCGGTAAATGCTGTAAATCTCATTGATCCGGCCCAATTCTGTTTTGGCTTTCTCTACTTCTTTCTGGGCAGCAATCAACTCTTTCTCGGAATTCAGTTTCCCGGCATACATATCCTGCGCCACCTGGAGGTCTTTCTCAGCAATAGCCAGTTCGCTTTGTGCATCTGATTTTTCTTTCTGAAAGGAGGCCACTTCACGGCTCTGGATGCTAGCCAGCAGTTGCCCCTGCTTCACATAGTCGCCAAGTTCTACATTGATCGATTTCACCACTCCGGTAACGATAGGGTAGACCTGGGCGGTCTTATTGTTGTCGGTTGCAATTTTTCCAAACAGTTTGATCTCGTTTTTTACATCATCATACTGCACTTTATAAAATTTACAACGGGTCATCATCGTATCGCTCATCGAAAAGGCGGTTTCGGTTTTCTCAACTTTTTTTGTATGGCATCCGGTATTCAGGAGGACAAATCCCATAAAAAACAGACCGATTGGTAATAATTTATTCATTTTCATATGTTATGATTTGTATATTTTTAACCACACAGGACACATAATTTAAATGTTACTTTAATTATTTCTATGTGTCCTATCCCGAAAAATCGGGACAAGTTGTGTCTATGTGGTTATTTTTCATTCTTAATTAACAGATTTTTGATTCTAGTAAAGATCTTTCCCAATCAGCAGGTTCAATTGTTCTCCGGAAAGAACCAGCTGGGTTTTCACTTTCGACAATTCGCTCAGAGCATCGTTGTAAGCTTCAAAAAAGTCGACAAATTCGATGATGGATACATTCCGTTTCTGGAAATTGGCAGTCATTCCTTTGATGGTAATCTCGAAATCCTGATTGTAAAGTTTGGAGGCTTTCTGGTATTCTGAAACAGTCTGGTTGTAAAACGAATAATTGTTTTGCAGGCTGGTCATGATTTCCATATTCATTGCTTTCAGCTTATAGTCTGTTTCGTTCAGATGAAATTGGCTGGCCTTGATATTTCCCTGGTTACGGTTGAAAAAGGGCAGGGAAATGTTAAAACCTGCATTGAACTCATGAAAGAAAGCTGATCCATTTTGGTCATAAGAAGTAAAAACACCAACATCGGGAATGGCAAGTTTTTTCTGATACTGCAGGTTTTGCTGTACCTGTATTTTTTCCTGAACGGCAAGGAGCAGTTCAGGGTGGTTAGCCAACGCTTCCTGTTTCAGTTCATCGAAACTGATGGTTTTGATGTATTTTGAGATTTCACTTTCTGAAAATTGAAATTCAACCGGCACATTGACCTGTAAAATAGTTTGCACATTGGCCAGTGATTCATAATTCTGATGCAATAGATCAGACCTGTCGTTGCTTAATTTCAGATAGGCGCCTTTTAGACGGACCAGTTCTTTCAGCGGGATGTTGCCTTTATCGGTCTGAACCTGGTAGGAAGTAAGAATGGTATCCAGCAACATTAATTGTTTATTGTAGGTATCCAGCAGAATTTTCTGCTGCCCAAGTGCAAACAGGTCGCTGTGAAGCTGGAATTTGAGCTGACGGACCAGTTGCTGAAATTCGAGTTCGGCTATTTTCACATCGCTTTTGGCCATATCAATCTCGGATTTTCGTTTCCCGCCCAGCCGGATCAATTCATCGAGTTCAAAAGCTTTTTCACCTGAAGAACCAATCTGGAAAAGCTTTTTATTAGTGGTGTCATAAACATGCAAACTTGTATTTAATACAGGGTTTGGAAATAATCTTGCCTGAATAACCATGGCTTTCTGGGCTTCAATGTTCATTGAAGAAGCCAGTAAATTATAGTTATTTGCCTGGAACAAACTGTCGGCCTGACGAAGATTGATTTTTAGTACATCTGATGCTTTAATTGTGCCAAAGGAGATGATGGCAAATATAATCAGGTAAACTCTTTTAAGACTCATGGTTCTGTTTTTGATGGTGATCATAGCAGATGCAAAAGAAAGATACTGAACCTTAAAGAAACCTTAATGCAGATAAAATTTGGCTTAAGCTGCCTTGGTTGGCAGCGTAATGGTAAAGATATTGGTATCGTTATTTCTAGATGAATAAGAAACATGCCCTCCATGAATTGTCATGATTTTTTGAACAAACACCAGTCCAAGGCCAAATCCTTTTTTGCCTTTGCTGCTTTCGCCCCTGAAAAAGTGCTGGAAAAGGTATTGATTTTCGGCCTCACTGATGACAGGGCCTTTGTTTTCAAAACCAATAATCAGCCGGTTCTCGTCATTGGAAAGGATAATCTTCGCCTTATTCGTGTTGCTGTAAAGAGCGCAGTTGACCATCAGGTTGGAAAGGACAGCTTTGAGCAAGCGCACATTGGCCGGGACCATCAGATTGTTTTCATCCTCAGTTTCCGAATATTCGACAGCAAACTGGTAATCAGGATAGATCGAACTGATCTCGCCGGCCACGTCAAAGATCAGTTCATCGATGCGGACACTTTCCTTTACCATGGAAAGATCGGATTCGGCTTTTGCAATTTCGAGCAGTGAATTAATGATTTCGCTCAGGCTTTTGGTGTCCTCCTTTTGAATTTGAATCCATGCCTGGATGTTTTGCAGATCGGTTTCCTTTTCCATCCGTTCAAAATTGGAAACCAGGATAGCCACGGGCGTTTTCAGTTCGTGCGATATATGCTGTATGGCATGTTTCTGAAACGAAAAGACCTCATTCATCCGTTTCATCAACTTATTAAACTGGCGGGCCAGAACGGCAATCTCGTCTTTCGAATCTTTAAACTCAATGGGGGTGTATGTGGCATTGAAGTTGTAATTATTTATTTTCCGGGTGATGTTCACAATGGGTTGGGTCAGCTTGCGCGACAGGTAAAAAGATACCAGGATGATGATGACTGAGATGCCAATGAAGGTGGAGATCAGAATATCGCGGAGGTAATTTAATTTTGAATATCCGAAAGTATCGTAGGCTTTACTGATTCCAAAGTAGGAACTGTTCTGGTTGGTCATTGACATACCCACGACATCATAAAGACCATCTTCCTGTTCGATCCAGTTCTTTTTCTCTGACAGCTGATTCAGAATTTCACCGGAGAACGGTATGGGGGTATCGTCGATTGAAGTATAGATCAGTTGCTTGTTTTGGTCAAAGATAAGCAGTTTTTCGTTATACAGGTCATTGATGGTGAGCCTGTTGAGCGACTTTACGATTTCATCGTCGATTTTTTTTACTTCGGTTAGTACTCTCAGGGTACTGGTGATCCGTTCTTTCTGCCGTTGCTGAAACTCCTCTTCGCGATAGGATGAAAACTGGGCGAAAATAAACAGGAATGCTACACCAATCAGGATAATGGTTACAAGGGAAAAGGCGAACAGTATTTTTTGCCGGATGCTCATGACGCTTCGAAATAATAACCATATCCGACCTTGGTCTTAATGGATTGTTTTCCGAAAGGCTTGTCAACCTTATTGCGCAGAAAATTGATATACACCTCGATGGTATTGGTGTTTGCATCCACTGTGTGCCCCCAGATTTCGCTCACAAGATCGGTCTTTGAAACCAGTTCGCCCTTGCATTCGATGAGTTTGAGCAGAATCTGGTATTCCCTTGGTGTAAGGGCTATTTCGATGCCCCGCCTGACTACCTTTTTGGCAGAAAGATAGATGATGATATCATCGGCCACAACGGTAGTATTCTCCACTCGCGGAGTACTATTCAATTCACTCCGCTTAATCATGGCATTCACCCGTAAAAGCAATTCACGCATATAGAAAGGCTTGGTCAGGTAATCGTCAGTACCGGAATCGAACCCCTGAATTTTATCTTCAAGTTCACTGAAAGCAGTCAGCATCAATACCGGTGTGGTTTTATTGTAAATACGAAAGTCGCGGCAAACATCATAACCGTTCTTCCCCGGCAGATTAATGTCGAGAATGATGCAATCAAAAGATTCTTTTTTTAATAGTTTGCCAGCCAGCAAGCCATCAAAGACAGTCTCGACCTGCATTTGTTCTTCGGTAAGCGCCTCCCTGATGTTTTTGTTCAGCCTGGGATCGTCCTCGATGAGTAATATATTTTTCAATGCCTTGTTTTTTTTGTTTGTACAACAAACTTAGCATTAAATGTTTGAAATGTTTGAAAAGTTGTCAGGGTTTCTTTTGTTTGAAATGTTTGAAAAGTTTCTGTTGTTACTAAGGTTTAAAAAGTTTGGTTGGTTCGATGGGTAGAAATGTTTCCAGGTTTTCTATGTGTCTTTAGTTTGAAATGTCTCTGTAGCCCGACATTTTAAAATGAATATAAGCATATTAATTGGTCAGGATTAAAATTGAAAGAACCTTATCCTTATCACCCGGCCAGCTGTTTGTGCTGTATTAACATATTAAATACATATTGCATTTTTTTATAGCGTACGGAGAAAGTGGAGAAAGTGGAGAAAGTGGAATCGGTGCGTCATCCTGTTCCGGGTACCCGGGATCAGGATGCTCCAATCGGAGGGGGTACCGATCCCGATAGCCATCAGCGATTTTCTTAATGTTGTTCACTTTATGTATACTGTATAGTTAGCATTGGTATACAATGATTTATGAAACATTTTACTAAAATTAAAAAGTGCGGTACTAAAGGTTACTAGGTTTTAGGGACCGGGGTTGACTCTGGTTACTAAGGTTATTAAGGTAAAGATTCTGCAATCATACCACAGTCCTCAAACCTTAATAACCTTAATAACTGGAGTCAACCCCGGTCCCCCAACCTTAGTAACCTTAGTCGCTGTAACGCCAGATTTAACTAGATAAATAATTTTTTATACATCTAAAATTCAATGAACTACATTTTGTAATACTAAAATTAATACACCTGAAAAAATCGCTGATAGCCATCGGGACGGCATGACGGGAAAAAGTGACTTGGAGCCAACCGCTCAGTAACACTTACTGCTGGCGAAAGGATTAAAAAGGGTTAAAAGGGTTATGATCGGATTATTTTCAGGTCTTTCGGTTGACTCGATTTACCTTTAGTGTGACAAAAGGGCAAAGAAGGATTTGCCCGCGTAAAGTCCATCCAGGTCCATTTATTCACAATTAAAAAATAATTTATCATGGCAACTATTTTAAAAGGTGTTTTAGGTGGTTTTTCCGGCAAGGTCGGGACAGTCATCGGGGGCAGCTGGAAAGGCATAGATTATATGCGTTCAAAAGCGTCCAGTGTTACTAATCCAATGACGGCAGCACAGCTGGATCGTAGGGCAAGGTTCTCGGCAACCATCGCCTTCCTTCATCCTCTCACAGCTTTTCTGCGGTTAGGTTTCAAAAATCAGGCAATTAAAATGTCGGCATTCAAAGCAGCGACTTCTTACAACCTGGTTCATGCGATTACGGGTACTTACCCGGATTACGAGATTGACTATTCCAAGGCGTTGGTCAGCCAGGGAACCCTTCCGGGAGCTTTAAACCCGGAGGTCACTTCAACCACAGCCGGCGAAATTAAGTACACCTGGGAAGACAATTCTTCGGATACGGATGCATTGCTCAACGACAAAGCGTTGCTCGTTGTGTATAACCCGACAAGGAAAAAGGCAGTCACTGTAGTGGATGGCAACACCCGCACCGGAGGCAGTCAGTCAATCACTCTTCCCGGTTCGTTTTCCGGTGATGAAGTGCAATGTTACATTTCATTTACCAGGGCAAACCAGTCAGTATTATCCAACAGCCTCTTTGTGGGCGGGATCATTGTATCATAACCTTTAAGGTTCATGAAGAATAATAAAACCGCTCTCTCCGGAGGGCGGTTTTTAAGCAAAAGAAACGTTCTTTGACATATTGGGAAGAAAACGAATAAAAACGAATTACACGAATTGAGAAGTCATGCATTTCCGATGGTTATTGGGATTATTCCGGCATATTAAGCCAAAGGAGGGGGGCTTGAAACTCCGCCTGCGTCAAGGATCCTTATAGCCATCGGGACAGGATGACGGAAAGGGAAAAAGGTTTGATTTCATTCTTCATCAATGACAAATTGTTGAAAACGACGAAGACCAAATCCCTCATTACAAAAGCAGGGATAAAAAATCATAAATACTTGTCTGTAATCTTATCTTGTGGCCTGGTTCATGATATCCAGGATGATTGGTTTCAGTCCGCTAAAGAAGAACTCCACTGCAATCACCATAACGATTAGCCCCATAAGCCTCATCATTACATTATTACCTGTTTGCCCCAGGACTTTAATAATCGCGGACGAGCTATACAGGATCAGGTAGGTAATGAGAATTACCAGGATGATTGCTGCAAAAAGGATGATTTTCCGATCGAAAGTACCGGCATCTTCCATCAGAACGATGGCATTGGTAATGGCTCCCGGACCGCAGATCATGGGTATTGCCAGCGGAGTAATCGAAATATCGCTTACATAACTTTTTACTTCAGATTCTTTGATTTTCACGGGCCCAAGCCGTGCCTGGAGCATATCCATCCCCATGATAAAAAAGATGACTCCGCCTACAATCCGGAAACTGTTGACTGAAATTCCAAAGAATTTAAAGAGCAGTTGTCCTGTTAGGGCAAAGACCACAATGGTTATTAACCCAATTATCGAAGCTTTCCTTGCTGTTGCATTACGGTGCTTTACATCCAGTTCGGAGGTCATGGTCATGAAAATGGGCATAGTCCCCAAAGGATTGATCAGGGTAAAAAAGGAGGTGAAACAAAGTAATCCGAACGAGAGGTAATTTTGCATGGTTACTTCAGGTAATTCTCGATAAAGGAAGTTTTTGGACCATTCACCAGTTTATCCCATACAGGCCGTTCTGTTGCGTTAGGCCATCCATGTTCGCGGTAGGTGACCGGATAGATTATCTTTTCCCCTTTGGCCTGATTAATAGCCGCATAAATCGAAGTGGAAGGACAGGTATTGTCGATCAGTCCGATTTCGACTACGATGGTAGCTTTGGAGTTTTTCAGAAGATTGGCATTATCAAAATAGGGAAGCACCTTTTTCATTTTATTCTTATCGCCTGCATGTTCATAGGGTTGAGGCCAGCCTCCCTTGCGATCAACCAGGGTACCACCCCAGTCGCACATGGCCGGAACGGTTGCAACCACCGCACTCACGCGCGGATCAAGACCTGCAGCTGCAAGCGCCTGTCCGCCACCCTGACTTTCACCAATAACCAGGACCCGTTTCCCATCCCATTCAGGTAGTGAAGTCAAAAAATCGATTGTGCGCATTAACCGCAGGTACATTCCCCTGAAATAGAAATTTTCCCTGCTTTCCAGCCCGCTGACATAATAATCTTTTAGCTCGCCTGCTTCAAGGTTATTGTAATATTCGTCAGGTTGGCCATCAAGCATTCCGTGTGCATTGAGATCGAAACACATGGTTCCCTTTCCCATTTTGGCATAGCGAAGAGCTTCTTTTGCATCAGCTTTACACCAGGAGCCTTTTACTCCGGCGGCATGAACAAGCAGTACAATCGGGAGCGATTTGGCTGCGGCTTTGGTAGGTCTGGCAAAATATCCCCTTGCAGGTTTTGCCCCGGTACAATTGATTTCGGTATCAAAGCAAACAACTGAGTATTCATCACATTCATTCTTTCCAAATTTCACTTCATACGGCAGGGCATTCAGGTTTTTCTTTTCCCTTTTCCAGTAGGCTTTAAAATTTCCCGGAGTTTTGCTTCCCGGTTTAATCTGATCCGGATCGACAATCATACCAATAGTTTGCTTTTTTCCTTTTATTCGTACTTCAACCATTACCGAACAAGGCTCTTTAAAGGTGCCTTCATAAATAACCATCGAGTCATTGGCAGGTATAAGTGTAGTTTTGGAAATAAGCTTGTTATTGTTTTCCAGGACTTTCACAAATAACGAATCTCTGGTATTCTTTTCGAGGATAGCTACAACACGAATTTTATCGCCCTTTTTATAAATACCATTTTCTTGAATTTGCTTCAGTTTAACGATTTGTGCCTGGGTAATGAAAGCAAAACTGAAGAAACAGGCAAAAAGATAGATGTAACGGAAACTGGTTTTCATAACAGATTGTGTATCGGTTTTACGGAATGTAAAAATACAATAATCTTGTCAATCTGCTAATGTCAGTAATGTTTTCAGCGTTCAGTCCCAATAAAAATATGCAGGCATGGTAAGTGAAGAAAGCTAACGAAATAGTGCTCTATGATGTTTGGTGTGGTATTTAGTTTTAATTCATTAAGAGAATCTCTAAATGTGTGTCTCCTCCGATAAGTCAAATTTAACGCAAAGACACAAAGATTATAATTTCGTAAAACAAATATATTCAGTATTTTGTATTGCTTTGCGTCTTCGTCCCGAGTACTCGGGATTGCGTTTAATGTCGATATAGGGTTTTTTGGAGTATACCTATTCCAAACGTCATTGAGCCTGAAATAGTGTATGTAAAGGATCCAGGTATATCCTTGACTGATCAGTTTGCCTGCTTCTCAGCCGGAAACTCGACATCCAAGGCAGCATCCTCACTTTCATCCTCATCGTAGATTTCAACGATTGGTTCTGTAAATGCTTTGCTGACCAATCGTTTGTCGAGTGTAAGCAAGAGAGAGGGCAGAACAAGGATATTGAAGAACATGGCAATCAGTAAGGTGGTTGAAATCAGGATCCCAAGGGCTTGCGTTCCGCCAAATTCGGAAACGATAAATACACTGAATCCCAGAACCAGAACAATACTGGTATAGATCATGCTGAATCCGGCTTCACGTAAAGCACTCAGGGCTGATTCCCTGATTGCCCCATTGGTTGCCTTATATTCGTGCCGGTAACGCGATAAATACTGAATGGCATTATCGACAGAGATTCCGAGCGCTATGCTGAATACAATGATGGTTGAAGGTTTGATGGGAATGCCCGAAAAACCCATAATTGCAGCAGTAATGACCAAAGGAATGACATTTGGAACCATTGAAACAAGGATCATTCGGAAGGAAGAAAACAAAAATGCCATGAGTATTGAAATCATAATGATAGCAATAATTACACTTTCGAAGAGATTACGAATCAGGAAGTTGGTACCCTTGGCATAAACTACACTGTTCCCTGTGACTTTTACATTGAACTTAGACTTGTCAAAAATGGTATTGACCTGTGGAAGAATTTTAGCCATCAGTGAATCCATATGTTTGGTGCCCACATCGGCCATTTGGAAACTCACCCTGGTTATTTGCTTGGTGCTGTCGATGAACGATTTGAGTAAATTTGTTCCACTCGTCCCTGAGTACTCGTGGGAGCCCTTAATGTTCTGTGGAATATAGCTCAGGATAAAATTCTTTTCCATAGAACTGGGCAGCGAATATTTACTTGAATCACCTCCATAATAGGATTGTCTTGCAAATTTGAGCACTTCGATTAGCGAAAGTGGCTTTGAAAACTCCGGATATGCGTTGATTGTTTGCTGAAGCTTGTCGATTTTCTGAATAGTTGAGTAGGTCATTACCCCATTCTTCTTTTTTGTATCTACTGATATCTCGAAAGGCATCACTCCGCCGAAATTGGATTCGAAGAATTTCAGGTCAATATACACCGGATCATCTTGCCTGAAATCGTCTACAATTTTCCCGGAAGTCTTCATCATACTCAGGCCAATAAAACCTATAATTACCAGTGTACCTGCAATCCCATAGATCAGGTTCCGTCTGAAACTGATCAGGTAAATCACCTTATCGAGTACAGCTCCGAAGAAGTTATTATCAAGGTGTTTGAGGTGCTTTTGTGAAGGTGGTGCAAGAAAACTGAAGATTATGGGTAGCAGCACGATCGTGAGCACGTATAATATCATGATGTTGAGGGAGGTAATAATACCGAATTCGCGCAACAATTGATTGGGGATCATGATAAATGCGGCGAAACCAAGGGCTGTAGCAGCATTGGTCATGAGAGAGGCAAAACCGATGCGATGGATGACCTGCGACAAGGCTCTCATTTTATTCCCGTGACTGCGGTATTCCCAATGGTATTTATTCAGGATATAGATACAGTTTTCGATCACAATGATCACGATGAGCGAAGGAATAACCCCGGTCAGAATAGTGATCTGGTAATTGAAAAGAGCCTGGGTCCCCAGCACCCAAAGGATGCTTACCCCAACAATCAACAGTGAACTTAGTACTACTCTTATTGATCTGAAAAAAAGGAATAGGATAAATCCGGCAACGGCTATGCTAATTAGGACGAACAGCAACAGTTCGTGTTTGATTTTTTGCATGGTTACCGTTCGAATGTATGGCATCCCGGAGTAATGAATTTCAACCTTGTTCTGGATCCGGTATGCTTCAACCGCCTTGATAATATTGTCAACAAGGGCGATGCGGTTTTTGTTATCCATTTTCCTTTTATCAAGGGAAATAGTCATCAGGGTTGCCTGCGTTTTTGGGTTGTACAGCATTCCCTGATAAAACTTCAGGCTGAGAATAAGGTTTTTCAGGCTATCAACTTCGGTCTGTGTCGTAGCTTTTTGCTTGACAACAGGTAAAATATTGAACTGATGGGTTTGTTCATTTTTTACCAGGTAGACTGCCCTGGATATGTTTACGACTTCCAAAACTCCATCTATAGCATGAATTTGATTGCCCAGATCATTCCATGCATTAAACTGATCAAGTTTAAAAATATCCGGATTTTTTGTCCCGATAACAATCACATTGCCATCTTCCCCAAAAAGTTTTCGGAATTCATTGTATTCAATCCTTGTACTGTCTTTTTCAGGCAATATGGACGTGTTTTCATATGAAAGCCTGACATCCTTTCCTTTGTAGGCCATGAAAGCCGTCATCAAGGCAAGAATTACAATTAATAAGGTTCTGTTTTTAAGGATGAATCGGGATATATGTGTAAACATCAGTTGTGTAATAATTATCTATTTCCGTATAAGGATAGTTGATGTTGTTTTAATGACTTTGCAAAAATAGTTATTTAGAAATAAAAAAAGAATAGTCATCCAATATTCGTAATCCGCAGAGCCAATTGAAACAGGGAATTTAACCCTATTTGCGGAGTTAATTTCTGAATGCAAATCATCGATAGTTCAGCTACTTTTCCTGTTCAATGATCATCTTTTTCAATCCGTCAGTGAAAAATATTTCATATTCACCTTTTGGATTGGTATAAACAAAATAGACATCAACTCCGGGAAGTTTGTGCAATAACTCCTTGCTTTTATCTACTCCTAGGACCATAAATGCAGTGGCATAGGCATCCGCGGTAATACAGTCGTCACAGATCACTGAAGAGCTAAGTAGTGTGTTGCGGGCAGGAAACCCGGTTTTAGGATCAATTTCGTGGGAATATTTCACACCGTTCTCAACCCAAAACGCCCTGTAATTACCTGAGGTTGAAAGCGATTTGTTATTAAGTTCGATAATGGCCTGAAGTTTTTCACCTGGGGCACTATTGTCCTCCGATGGCTTGTCTATTCCTACATGCCAGTAATTATTCTTTGCGTTGGTTCCTTTTCCACGAACTTCACCACCGATCTCCACCAGGTAATTCCTGATTCCCTTACTTTTAAAAAAGTCACAGACCACATCAGTCGAATATCCTTGTGCAAGAGCATTGACATCGAGTTTTACTCCTGGGTACTTCTTGATGATTTTACGTTTTTCGAGTTTGACTTTTTCCATGCCTACGAACTGGAGAAGACTATCGATGTAAGCAGTGTCGTGCCTCATGACCGGAGTACTTCCAAATCCCCAGGCATTAACAACTGGTCCGACCGTAATGTCGAAGGCTCCTCCTGAAGTGGCATTTACTTCTGCTGATTTATTAAAAACGTCAATAAACCAATCGTCGGCTTCTACTGTGGGATCGTTGTTATTAATCCTTGAAATTATCGAAGTTGAATCGTATATTGAGCAGGATTTATTAAAAGCTTTCAGGATGGAATCAATGGCCTGACTGTAATCTACGCCCGTAGAGTTTTCGTAAGTAATGTGGTAGGTTGTTCCCTGGGCAAAACCTGATATTTTCACATATTCGCTTTTTTTTGTCTTGCAGGCAGTAAACAATATAAGGAGAATCAGAGGTAATGCGATGAATTTCATGATGTTGGAATTTGTATGTATATTCAAAACAGGAAATTTTGATTCTGTAAAAGTAAAACTAATAATTTACTAAATTGCCGACCAGTTTTATGAATCGACTGATAATTTAATATGAATTAAAATTTGTTTGTATGAAATACATTTTCAGATCATTAGCAGTGTTAATTTTTATTTTAGCCACTACTTCGTTTAGTCTTTATGCAAAAAAAACAGAGATCAGACTCCTGCTGGAAAAAGGACAGAAGTTTGAATACCAAATTTTGGGGGCTTTTAAAGCTGAAAGTAAACTTGGCGATAAGCCCATCGTAATTGAGCAGAAAATGGAATTAACAATGGATCAGGAAGTAATTGATAAACTCCCGAATGGAAATTATTTGATCCAGGCTGACTACAAGAGATTCACTCTTGAAATTAATTCAGGGAGTAAGACTCAGAAGTATGATTCTAATTTATCCAATAATCAACCATGGTTTAATAAACTATTAAGTGGGTTGACCAAATTAAGTCTTAAATATGAAGTCTCTCCTCTAGGTATTGTAAGTAACCTGAAAGGTTTTGAAGAATTCATAAAAGATAAGTATCTGCATGAAGAAATAGTCAACTTAATCAAAGAATTTGGCACTGACCGGATTATTTCACAGATGTTCAATTACATTCCAAAAGTGAAAGTTGAACCGGGAGATCATTGGACGACTATTGGTACAATGCCTGAATTGAATAATCTGCTCTATGATATTAATTATTCTCTAACTGAAGTTACTGCTGAAAATTGTAAGCTTGATTTACAGGCGAATTTTAAGTATGCTTCTGACAAAAAAGTCATTCAGGAAGGAAAGAGTCTTAGAGTTGAAGAAAAAGGAGTTCAGAAAGGAAATGTTAGTTTGGATTCAAAAAATAATATGCCCTTGTTGTCAACTGTAAATCAGAGTACAGAAATGCTCATATTTTCAAAGGATACGATTACCAAAGCTGAAGAAGTCTCGCAAATGAAAATGTCATTCAAAACCACTACCAAGCTGGTAAAATAGAAAAGACATTTCGGTTTGGGAAGAAAATCCGGGAAGCATTTATTATAAGGTTTCCCGGATTTTATATTGAAGACAACTGTCAGTTGTTCAATTTGTAAATATTCTCCTGTTATCTCAATTTGATTTAGTAAATTTGAATATGATTAACATGTGAAATTCACTCAAAGCAAATGAACAGGGCATTTGATTTCAAGCGTTTAATTGTTGTCGTTTTATTGATTGTTCTTATGACTATAATAGCCTCTCTTACAATAGGGCGAGACATTATCAGGAGCAATGAAAAAAGTATGCTTTCCTTCGCCATTGTTAATTTTTCGGGCTATTTATTCTTCTTTCTGATCATGCCCGTTGAACTGCCATTTATATATTATCTCCGTACCGGATATGACCCATTGATTCTTAACATGGTGGCCCTGGGAACAGCTATGTTGTCGCAGGTAATAGATTACCTGGTCGGTTATTTTTTTAGTAAGGGAATCATTGACCGGATGATTGGACGAAGACGATATGAAAAAGCAGAAACCGAGATCAGGAAGTATGGCAACTTGACCTTGTTTCTGTTCAATTTTCTGCCTTTTTCCTCGCCTGTTATTTCACTAGCCGCCGGAATGTTGAAATTCCGGGCAAACGAAGCTTTCCTTTTTAGCCTCGCCGGATTGATCTGTCGGTATTTATTACTGACTCTGATTTTTCATTAAGCCTTTACAACAGATTAGCTTCCAATAAAAGTTCTTCCATTTCGAGCTGAACATTGATTGTCTCGTTACGGGCTTTTTCTGCAAAGTTTTCACCATCTGAGGCATAGATGATCTGACGCGATGAATTGACCAGTAAACCGCATTTATCGTTCATTCCATATTTGGCTACTTCTTCCAGACTTCCGCCTTGAGCACCAACTCCGGGGACCAACAGGAAATGATCAGGAACCAGTACTCTGATCTCTTCAAGTTTCTCTGCTTTGGTAGCGCCTACCACATACATCATATTATCCGTTGTTCCCCATGCTTGTGAGGTTTTTAGGACTGTTTCAAAAAGCTGTTCTCCGGTAATGGCATCTTTCAGATATTGAAAATCGGCTGCTCCCTTGTTCGAAGTCAATGCCAGAACAATCACCCAACGATCGAGGTAAGTCATGAATGGTTTGATCGAATCTTCACCCATATAAGGTGCAACAGTTACGGCATCAAAATCCATGTGGTCGAAGAATGCCCGCGCATAAAGGTTTGAGGTGTTACCAATATCACCCCGTTTGGCATCAGCAATGATGAAAAGTTCAGGATATTTCTCACGGATATAATGAACCGTTTTTTCCAGACTGATCCAACCGGCAACTCCCTGGCTTTCGTAGAAGGCGAGGTTTGGTTTATACGCTACGCAGAGATCGTAAGTAGCATCTATAATTTCCTTATTGAAGGCGAAAATAGGATCGCTCGTTTCATTCAGAAAACGTGGAATCTTGAGGATATCCGTATCCAGTCCGATGCACAAAAAGCTTCGCTTCAGTTTAATCTGTTCAAAAAGTTGATCTCTGTTCATTCTTATTTTGATTACTCTTGATAAATTATTTTGTATACTTCTGTTGTCATATCTGAAAGAAGAAAAAATATATCTTTAATGTTCTCAAGTTCTTCGTGCATTATGGCATACCTTCCTTCAACGGCATAATCATTTAATTCTATCAGAAGCTCTCTATTGGTATCTAAAACAATGCCATTATCTGTTATGAGGTTAAGAAGAGTTTCAAGATCGTGTATCCTGGGATAAGCGATATGATTTTTTGACAATACCGCTTTCATCAATTTTTCGGCGCTCTGTTGAAGATGAAAGCAAATAACTTCAAGGTCAGGTCCCGAATCGCCTTTCATTAAACTGTCATACAAAACATTGGAAGCCAATAAGTCAGCTTTTGCTTTGCTGAAGAGAATTTCATATTGGTTTAAGAAACTGGCCATAAAAGTTTCCCTTTATTTTCAATATCCATAAAAACAGAACCATATTGCGTTTTGTAGAATTCGTATTCTTCGATGCTGGAAACAAGTATATCCTTTGCAATAATTAATTCTTTTAATCTTTCCCTGATTTCTTTCTTCTCTTTCGATTTCGATATTACTTCTTTCTTTACCACACAAATATCTAAATCACTATCTCCATTTGGATTCCCGTAGGCGTAACTCCCAAAAAGTATGATTCGAAGTGGATTGATAGGCATTAGTTTTTCAACTATCGTTGCTTCCAATGATTGATAATTATTTGCCATAATCTGTAATTTTGTAGGTATTCAAAGATAAACAAAATTAACTTGTAACTCGCATTACGAGAAACGGATACTTAAATCTCTGCTTCTTTCAATCGTTCTGCATTTTCTTCTACCTGCAATTTATCGATGATCTCATCCAGATCTCCGCCAATTACAGCCTGAAGGTTATAGATAGTCAGGTTGATCCGGTGATCAGTGATACGTCCCTGTGGCCAGTTGTAGGTGCGGATCTTGGCTGAACGGTCACCTGTCGAAACCATAGTCTTTCGTTTTGAGGCAATGGCATCCAGGTATTTCTGATGTTCCTGGTTGTAAATACGGGTACGCAATTCAATCATAGCCTTTGCCAGGTTCTTGATCTGCGATTTCTGGTCCTGACAGGTTACCACAATCCCGGTTGGGATATGAGTCAGTCGGATAGCTGAATAGGTCGTATTTACTGATTGTCCGCCTGGTCCTGAAGAACAGTAGGTATCTTTGCGGATATCACTATCGCGCAGATCGATGTCGAATTCTTCAGCTTCAGGCAAAACAGCCACCGTAGCTGCCGAAGTGTGCACTCGACCCTGTGTTTCGGTTTGTGGCACACGTTGTACACGATGAACGCCCGATTCGTATTTCATAATACCGTAAACCCCTTCGCCTGAAATGGTGGCAACAATTTCCTTGAAACCTCCAGAAGTTCCTTCACTGGTATTAGTGACTTCAAGTCTCCAGCCTCTGCGTTCACAGAATTTGGTATACATGCGAAAAAGATCACCTGCAAATATACTGGCTTCGTCACCACCGGTACCGGCACGGATTTCAAGGATGGCATTTTTACCATCTTCAGGATCGGCCGGGATGAGCAGTAACTTGATGTTCTGTTCCTTTTCAGGAATCATAGCTTCAGAGCTTTCAATTTCTTCACGTGCCATTTCACGTAAATCTTCGTCAGTTTCTTCAGCCAGAATTTGTTTTCCTGATTCAATGTTATCGATCATAGCCTTATATTCCTTGAAAGCATTGACCAATAGTTCAAGTCGTTTATATTCCTGATTTAATTTGACGTAACGCTTCATGTCGCCCATCACGGACGGATCAGTAATTTGCTGTCCCACTTCATCGAACCGATACCTGATCGATTCGTATTTCTCAAATAATGAAT
>TBL_comb47_HYPODRAFT_10003972_pt1 | contig 17237 bp, 14 predicted proteins | sample TroBogypolimnion_40_FD_10682 | JGI IMG/M metagenome (IMG submission 10682)
CATATTAATACATTAATAAAAAAACTGTTTTTATGCGATAACCCTAGCCTTCAGGCTAGGGGATTGAAATATAATAGGTTTCCGGCTTCAGCCATGATATTAAATAAGTTTAAAAATGGAAATTGATGCTGAATATTCCACCAAAAGAAATAGTATTTGATTTATAGATTTCATTATCTATTTCACTAAATGTAAAATTTATATATGGTTCGAGTGTGATCAAAAATTTATCATTAATTAAATATTCTAAGCCTAAATTAAGTTGTGCTGAATGAATTCTTAAGTTTTTATCTGTATTATATAATAGATAATTGTCATAGAAGTTTGTTGATACTTTATTTGTTTTCATAAAACTTAAAATATATCCGGCAGAAGGAGTAATCTTAAAATTTCCATCTGAGAAAAGAGTATAGCCAACCATAACCGGTACATTCCAGCAATTTATGTTCATACTATCTTGAATTATTATAAAACCGTACTTTGGATCAATTACAGGTGTTTGCAATACTTTATATTTGAACAAAGAATAGCTTAAACCACTTCTTAACGACAATTTTTCGGTTATATCATACTGTAATCTTATACCATAATGATAGCCTTGGTATTTATCTATAAATTTAAAGTCAGTTTCGTTATATTTAATGTTATAAAAATCAAGTGAACCCATCATACCTATATAGTATTTATGGCTATGATAATTGCTATCATTAAGTGTTTTAATTGGATTATCTTGATTAGTTTTTATATTAATTTGAGCTTTTAACTGCAAACTAACTATCGTTAGGCACATAATAAATAAAATCTTTCTTTTCATAGCATTCATTTTATTTGGTTTTTATATTGAGTACAAAAATACGACAAAAATCACCTAATTGATTAAATAAATTGATTTCTTTTCTTCCTGCCAAAGTAGAGACGTTGCATGCAACGTCTCTACAGAAATCATATTAATACATTAATAAAAAAACTGTTTTTATGCGATAACCCTAGCCTTCAGGCTAGGGGGTTGAAATATAATAGGTTTCCGGCTTCAGCCATGATATAATAGTTGATTTAAAAGTGATAATTAATACTTATTATCCCACCATAATTCAAAGAATTAGATATTACTATCCAAGTAGGATCTTCTGTATTATTTAACTTGTAGTTTAAATAAGGCTCAAGAGTTATAAGGAATTTATTATTAATTAAATATTCACAACCAATATTAAATTGAATTGAATGGATTATTTTGTGAAAATTATTATTATATGAATCATTAGTTTTATTATCCACCATAAAACTAACGATATATCCAGTAGAAGGGGTGAGTTTAAAATTCCCTTTTGAAAAAATAGTATATCCGACCATAACTGGAATGTTTAAATAATATGTTTTTTGAGTCCAGATACCATTATTAGCTATTAATAGTGGATCACCAGACTCAATCGGAACGAGTACTTTTGATATATCATATTTATATTCTACTTTTGAAAAACTAATTCCGCTTCTGAGTGAAAACTTTTTATTAAAATCATATTGTACTTTTAAACCTAAATGAAAACCTGCATAATCATTAGTGGTTTCCTGAGTGTTAAATAAACTATTGAATTTTGATTTATTTATATCCAATGAACTCATCAAACCGATATAAAATCTACTATTCTGGTTATTTTTAAAATTTTGAAATTGTAAAAGCGTTTCATCTGTAAAAGTGGTTTTTGAATCAATATCTATTAACTCTCTATTGTAACTTAACTGTGCTTTTATCTGCAAACTAACTATCGTTAGGCAAATAATAAATAAAATCTTTCTTTTCATTGCTTTCATTTTAATGATTTTTATATTGAGTACAAAGATACGACAAAAATTACCTAATTGGTGAAATAAAATGATTTCTTTTCTTCCTGCCAAAGCAAATAATCAATATTTACACTTTTATTTATTTAATAATTTTGTATATAGCTTATAAACAAATATATTATATAACTGAGGATTCTTCAATTCTTAAAATATTTATGAAATCAATCCTCAACTTCAATACACCTTCAAAACTCGTTTCAAGTCGATCCTCAACTTCAATACTCTCTTAAAACACTTTTTAAGTCAATCGTCAACTTCAATGTTCTCTTAAAATACGTTTCAAGTCAGTCCTCAACTTCAATACTCTCTTAAAATTCGTTTTGAGTGCCTCCTCAACTTCAAGTCTGTCTTAAAATACGTTTTAAGTGACACTTCAACTTCAGGATTGACTTGAAACGAGTTTTGATGGTGTATTGAACTTCAAGTACGACTTAAAACCATTTTTAATGACACAAATAATCCATAAACAGCATATAAATATGTTGATATATAAATATATAATAAATATATCTAAAATCACGCATAAATTATTTTGCAAAATAAAATAAATATAAAAATAATATTATTAAAATAAATATTTTTTATGATGTAATATTGATAATTAAATTGTAATTTTGCAAAATAAATTAATTGTAAAGAAAATAATAAATTTAATAATAGGTTTAATAACAAAATCACAAAACAACAAATTATATGAAAAACAGTAACAATTATTATTTAAGACATTTATTAACGATAATATTATCGTTAGAAACTTATCCACAAGATGTAATTGATGCATTTTGCCAAGCATTTTACAATGCAGCTAATAGTCAACCGCTAGGCTCTCCGTTTCACGCTTTAGCAGATGCTTTAAATTTGGTATTAATACCTTATCATAAAGCTATTCAGATTACTGATATAAACAGAGGCGAAAAAAGCACAGATGTTAAGGTTATTAAGAATATGAAACAGTATATTATTGATAATTTATCTGATATTGAAACCAAAATAAACTTTATTACCCACACTAATTTAAATATAATACATGAATTAAAATTAGATATAAAATCAGTTTTTTATTCAGGAAGCGAAATTAATAAAAGGAAATATTGGGAAGAACTTCTTACAAATGTAGAACTTAAAACGCCAATAGTAAGTGTTTTGCCTCAGGTAAAAGCATTAACTGACGAAATATTGGGCTTGTATACAAATAAATCGGATGATAGTATTACAATTAGAGGTGATGTAACAAATAAAAACGTTTTTATTCAACCATTAAAAGAACAAATGCGTCTTTGTTTATTCAATACCTGTATTATATGTAATGATAATTTGAGTAAAGTAGCTGAGTTTTTTCTTACAGATATTATTGATGGGAAAGAAAAAGCAGCCGGTTATTTATATGTAAACGAATACCTATTAGATATTATTCATGGTATGTTCCAATGCTTTCCACAAGTAAAATTTGTAGCTACTAATACTTTTAAAGCAGAAAACCTTGGTTTGGGAGATGCAATGATTTTCCGAAGTGATACTGCCAATCCTACAAGTATTCCAAGTTATGCAAAATTAATAAAGGCAGGAGAAACAATTGAGTTTCCTGTCTCAAATATAGGTACAGATACACAATATTATTTAATAGTAGTTGCAGTTACTCCGGGAGTGGATACGCAAATTAAATTAACGGTTAAATAGAAGAAAAATAATTAATTACGAATTACGAATTACGAATTACGGGGTTGAAAGCAAAATTTTGAATTACGAATTACGAATTATGAATGAGAAAAGTAATTTCTAATTTTTGATTCTTTAAAAAAAAGTCTTTATCATTTATTTGGTGAAGACTTTTTTAATATTATTAATATAATGGATGTTATCCTAAATGTTAATTTCATGTTTTATAATTATTTTTTAGTATTTTTGAACTTTTTATCAGAAATTACATTATCATTATATGCTTAATACAAATAATACATTTAAAACAATTCCTCAACTTTTTGAAGAGAGTGTGTTGAAATATGCAAACAATCCCTTCTTAAAAGAAAAGAAAACTAATAGGTTTGAAGCTCTGTCTTATCAAGATACAAGAGATTATATCTATAAGTTTGCAGCAGGATTAATGAGTTTAGGGATTAATAAAGGTGATAAGATTGCTCTTATTTCCGAAGGCAGAAATGATTGGATTATTAGCGAAATGGGGATATTATATGCTGGTGCTGTTAATGTTCCGCTATCCGTTAAATTAATTGAAGCTTCGGAGATTAAATTCAGGATAAATCACTCGGAAAGTAGGATGATAATTGTGTCGCAAGGACAGGCTAATAAGGTGAAACTAATTAAAAGAGAATGTCCTTTAGTTGAAAAAATAATTTATCTAGATCCCCAAGAAACATACGACGATGATGAACTTTATTTTAAAGATATTTATAAATTAGGCGAAGATTTTCTGGCAATACAGGGTTCGGAGTTCGAAAAGAGATGGACAACCTTAAAAGGTGATGATCACGCTAATATCTGTTACACTTCGGGAACCACCGCCGATCCAAAAGGTATAATTCTTTCGCATAGAAATTACACTGCCAATGTTGAGCAAGCTTGTTCATTAATGACTATTCCCGAAGAATATACAACACTTTTTATCCTTCCTTTGGATCACTCTTTTGCACATACAGTGTTTTTTTGTTTCATATATAAAGGTGCTAGTATTGCGTGCGTTCAGGTAGGCAAGACTGCTATGGAATCGCTTAAGAATATCCCGATTAATATAAATGAGCTGAAGCCGAATCTTATATTAAGTGTTCCCGCTTTGGCTAAGAATTTCAGGAAGAATGTAGAGAATGGAATTAGGAATAAAGGAAAGCTTGCCGAAACTTTATTTAAGATTGCAATCAAAACTGCCTATGTATATAATGCCGAAGGCTACAATAAAGGCAAAGCTCTCAGGGGTTTATTAAAACCTTTGGTTGATATGTTCGATAAGATATTATTTAAGAAAATTCGTGAAGGATTTGGCGGGCAGATAGATTTTTTTGTTGGTGGAGGTGCAATGTTAGATATAGATATTCAGCGTTTCTTTTATGCAATTGGTATTCCAATGATGCAGGGTTATGGGCTTACTGAAGCTTCGCCTGTAATATCAGCCAATGGTTTACTTAATCATAAACTTGGTTCTTCGGGGCGTTTGGTTACGCCAATTGAGTTTAGAATTGAAGATGATAATGGAAATACTTTGCCTGTCTGCGAAAAAGGAGAGATTGTTGTTAAAGGTGAAAATGTGATGATTGGTTATTGGAAAAACGTTAGTGCTACTTCCGAAACCTTAAAAGATGGTTGGTTGCATACCGGTGATATGGGATATTTGGATACGGATGGTTATCTTTACGTTACTGGACGGTTTAAGTGTTTATTAATAGCAAATGATGGCGAAAAATATTCGCCTGAAGGCATTGAAGAAGCCCTAACTGAACATATCTCTTTTATTGATCAGATAATGCTCTATAATAATCAAAGTAATTATACTACTGCTCTTTTAGTTTTAAATAAAGAAGCTGTAAAAAGATGGTTTAAACACCATTCGCATTCACATAAGCATACTGATGAAGAAAATATAAAAATATTTCTGAAAGAATTGCAACACGATATTCTTAATTATCATAAAAAAGGAAAACATGAAGTAGTGTTTCCTGAAAGATGGTTGCCGGCAGCTTTTGGTATTCTTAAAGAGCCGTTTACTGAAGATAATCGTATGATGAATTCAACATTAAAGATGGTAAGAGGTCGAATTGCTGAACATTATGCTGAGTTGATTGCGTATCTTTATACTCCCGACGGTAAGGATGTATTGAATAGCTCGAATGTACAAGCTTTGAAAAAGTTAATTGAATAGAATGCTTTTAAGTAGTAATTTAATCAACAGTTAAATGAATAAAGTTAGGGACAGGAAACTTTATTTTATCTTCGGAATCGTTGTTGTTATCATTGGTTTAGCTTCACGCAAAGTGCCTTCACACTTACCATTAATACTCTCAAAATATCCCGGTGATGCAATGTGGGCCATAATGGTTTTTTTTGTCGTAGGCTTTCTGTTTACAACTATTACTACTAAAAAGGCAGCTATAATTTCGCTACTATTTTCTTTTCTTATCGAGACGAGTCAACTGTATCATGCACCTTGGATTGATACAATCAGGCATACTATTTTAGGTGCTTTAATATTAGGCTCAGGCTTTTCATGGTATGATATGTGCTGTTATGTTGTTGGGGTTTCAATGGGGTTTTTATTTGAGAAATATTTAATTAAGATCCATCCAACATCTTAATTTATAAGCATTCTTTCTTTTTATTTAATCAATGTAACTTTTTAAAAAGTTGAAACGTCATACTATAAATTTTTTAATAAATTAAAATCTTTATAAAATGAAAACAACAACGAAATTTATCATTGGTTTAATTATTTTAGCTTTAATAAGCACAACAAATGTAAACGCTGGAAATACACATCCTACTAAATTTGGTAAAATCTTTAAGAAAATTATTACTTATCCTGATTTTGCCAAGCAAAAGAATCTTGAAGGGATGGTAGTAGTTTGTTTTTCTTTGGATAGTGATGGCATTATACAGGTTAAAATGACTAGCGAAAGTGATGTAACATTGAAAGACTATGTAGTTAATAAACTAAAGAATCTAAAGTTATTTGCTAATCAAAAAAACAAAGAAGAAATAAATAAAGACGAATGTTATTACGTAAAGTTTGTATTTAAAATGGAGTGTGATTTCCCTATTTAATAAATTCTTTTAAATATAAATAGATGGTTTTAAAATAGCCCATGGATTTATTCATGGGCTATTTTTATAAAATTCTAAACCTTATATAAGGGAATGAATATTTTTTTATTGATTAATTAAATTGAATTTGTTCTTTTGTGTTTGTTCATAATAATATAAATAATCAATAAGCATAAAATCGAAAATTATAAGTACTTTTGCTAACTCAAATAAAACATAATGCAAATCAAAGAAAACTATTCATTAAAGTCGCTTAATACCTTTGGTGTTGATGCAAGAGCAAAATTTCTATACGAGTTAAATACAATTGAGGAAACTCTGAAAGTATTAAAGTCAGAGGTCTTTCTTAACAATAAATTCCTGCTTTTAGGAGGAGGAAGTAATATTCTTTTCACACAGGATTTTGATGGGATAGTTTTAAAGATAAATTACAAGGGTAAAGATATTATTAAAGCCGACGAAAACCATGTGTATATAAAAGCTAATGCCGGCGAAACATGGGATGACTTTGTTAACTATTGCACCTTTAATAACTGGGGCGGATTAGAGAACCTTACTAATATTCCCGGTAACGTAGGTACTTGTCCTGTACAGAATATTGGCGCATATGGAGCAGAAGTAAAAGATACAATTATAAGTGTCGAAGTTTTGAGGATAGAAGATGGCGAACTCCTTACTTTTACCAATGAAGAATGTAAGTTTGGGTATCGCAATAGTATCTTTAAAAATGAAGCTAAAAATAAGTATATAATAACTGCTGTAAATTTTAGATTAGATAAACATCCTAAGTTAAATACAACATACGGATCAGTTAGCGAAGAGTTGGAGAAAATGCGTCTTACTCCTTCTGTTATCAATATAAGTAAAGCTATTGCAGTAATTAGGAATAATAAATTACCTAATCCAAAAGTTAATGGTAATGCCGGAAGTTTCTTTAAAAATCCTGTAATTTCAAAAGAACATTTAGACAAATTGTTATTAAAATATCCTCGTATAAGATATTTTAAATCAGATAATGATTTTAAACTTGCCGCAGGTTGGTTAATTGAAAAGTGCGGAATGAAAGGCAAAGAGTTTGGTAATGCTGCGGTTCATCATAAACAAGCATTAGTCCTGATTAATAAATATAATGCTAAAGGCAAAGAAATTCTTGGTTTGGCTAATCTTATTCAGCAAAAAGTTAAAGATGCTTTTGGTGTTGAACTCGAAATTGAGGTAAACATAGTTTAGCATGTATAGATATTTTTTACTTATTTGTAGTTTATAAAACAGCTTTAATTTTAAGAACCCTTGATATTGCTGGGTTTCTTGAAAAAATGGTGTATATTTTTTTACATATTGCTTAGATTTTTTTGTTGAAAGACGATATTTTTTTCTCAAGAGGTCATTTTTATGTCAGAAGTGAAGATTTTTATTAAAACTGATTTTATTTTTTAGGTCTGATTGCGATATTTTTTTCTCAAAGGGTAGATTTTTTTGTTAAAAGGTGATATTTTTTTAGGTAGATCGATATTTGGAAAATTTATGGAGGTATTTTTTTCTGAAATTTAGGATGTTTTTTTGTTGAAAGACGATATTTTTTTCTTAAATCAGGATATTTTTTATTCAAAAGTGAATATTTTTTTCTCAAATCAAGATATTTTTTATTCAAAAGTGATAAATATTTTTAAAATCGGAGTAATTTATTTTTAATAGGATGTTTGTTTTTTATTATTTGGGGACGTATGGGACTCTTAGTACTTGTATTTATTCCCTAAAGGGAAAATAATTTTATTTTTTATGAGTTTTAAATTGAGATTTATTAATTCAGAATTAAAAAATGAATAAAAAACCTAAACCACATAACGAAATTTATACCCGATTAAAGAGATCAAAGACTCATGGCATTGGTATTTTTGCTATAATTGATATTCCTATTGGTACTTATATGTTTAATCATGATATTTCGGAATTGGTTTGGTTTAAGGAAGATGAATTGAATATTTCCTCATTACCCTTGCCTATTCAAAAATTATATAATGACTTTTGTATAGTTAAAAATGAGAATGGTGTGAAGAAATATGGTTGTCCTTCTTCGTTTAATAGTATGACGATTTCGTGGTATCTAAATGATTCAAAAACTCCTAATGTCGTTTGTGATAAGGATTTTGATTTTTATGCTTTACGCGATATAAGTGCAGGGGAAGAGCTTACAATAGATTATGATACTTATAGTGAGTAGTAAAATAATATTATTTTAACTTATTACAACATTATTATTTCAATTTAAATTGTACTTTTGGTTGTTGAAATAAATTAAAAGAGTTTTAAATGAGAATCAAATTAATCTGTACTATTCAAACAACTTACACTAATTAATATATGACTATTAGAAGAATATTATTATTGAGTTTTATATTTTTTGTAATAACTGCCAGGTCGCAAGATATGGAGTATTTTATTAAACTGGGTTTGCAGAATAGTCCTTTGCTTAAAGATTTTCAAAATCAGATAAACCAAAGTGCTATAGATAGTTTGTTGATAAAAGCTGATAATAAACCTCGTATTGATGCTAATGCTCAGATATTGTTTCAACCTTATAGTGATCATCTCGGTTATGATAATGCAATTACTAATGGTGGTAATTATAATGCTTTGGTAAGTGTTTCGCAAGTTATTCTTAATCGTAAGATACTTGAATCGAGATATCAGGATGTGAACTTACAAAGACAATCTGTTGCTAATACTTCAAAGATAACTTTTAATGATGTTAAAAAACTAATCGTTTCCAATTATCTTACTGCTTATTCTGATTATTATGAATTGAATTTTAATACTGATTTCCTAAAGTTATTGTATCAACAAAAAGATATTTTAAAGAATCTGGCTGAGAAAGGTATCTATAAACAAACTGATTATCTTTCGTTTCTTATAGAAATTCAGAATCAGGAGATGCAGATTCTTCAATTAACTAATCAATATAAAAAAGATATTCATGCTTTAAATCAGGTTTGTGGCATTAATGATACTAAGAAATATGAGTTGGTTTATCCTGAGCTTAAAAAACAAAAGAATACTGATTTAAGTAATACTCCACAAATGTTTCAGTTTAGATTGGATAGCCTCAAACTTGTAAATCAAAGGACAATTGTTGATAATAAATATCGCCCAACTGTAAGCTGGTTTGCTGATGCAGGTTTCTTAAGCAGTGATGCTACTCAAATATATAAATATCCAGGGTTTAGTGCAGGCTTAAATTTTAATCTTCACCTTTATGATGGGAAACAACGACAACTTAATTATCAAAAACTAAGTATTCAGGAAACTACCAGAAACTATTATATTGAAGCATATAAGAAGCAATATAATGAACAGTTGAATCAGTTAAATGAAATGCTTTTATCGAATACAGTTATGGAAGAACAATTGAAAAAGCAACAGTTGACTGCAAATGAATTGATAGATATATTTAAATTACAGTTGAATGTGGGGAATGTTTCTGTGACGGATATGATAAATGCTGTGAAGAATTATGTGAACATTAATAAGACTTTGAATCAGCTAAAGATAAACTCTTTGCAGGTGATAAATGAGTATAATTATTTGATGATGGAATAGGGAAAGAGTACTTGAAGTACTTAAAATACTTAAAGTACTTGAAGTTGAAAGACAAATTAGATTTGTGGTTTTAATTAATTAGAACAAAAACATTATAAAGAATATGACAAAGATTTTTAAAACAAATATATTGCTTCTTACTTTATTTACTACCTCAATTATTGGTTGTAAACAAAAGGATAAGGAGGAGAATGAAGTAAAACAAGGCACGCCTGTAACAGTTTGTTCTATAAGCAATGAAGCTATGTCGGATTACTTTGAGTTGAATGCTGTTTCTTCTTATCTTAAAAAGAATAGTGTAAGGGCTACTATTGCCGGAACTGTTGAACAAGTTGAGCTTAATATTGGTGATAAGGTTGAGAAAGGACAATTGCTTTATACTATTAGAACTAAAGAGGCTGCTGCTTTATCTAATAGAAAAATTAATGCTGATACAAGTTTTAATTTTAATGGTATTATTAAGATAGTTTCACCAAAGACAGGTATTATAAGTTCTGTTACGCATCAAAAAGGAGATTATGTTCAGGAAGGTGATGAACTGGCTGTTGTTGCTGAACAAAATAGTCTTGTTTTTTTAATGCAATTGCCTTTTGAGATGAAGAAAATGGTTAAAGCAGGACAAGTTTGTAAAGTTATTTTACCTGATAATAATTCGTTAAATGGTAGTATACAATCTAATCTTCCTGTGATGGATATAGCTTCGCAAACGCAGAATATAGTTGTAAAAGCTGAATCAAACACTACAATACCAGAAAACTTAGTTGCAACAGTTCGAATATTGAAAGACTTTAATAAACAATCGTTAGCATTACCTAAAGAATGTATATTAACTAATGAAACTCAAAACGAATTCTGGATAATGAAACTTATTAATGATTCTACAGCCGTTAAGATTCCTATTAAGAAAGGCATAGAAACAAAGGAAAAGATTGAAATAACTGATCCTGTTTTTACAGCTAATGATAAGATAATATTGACTGGTAATTATGGTTTGGAAGACACTGCAAGAGTTACTATAATAAAGAAATAATGAAGAACTTATTTCATTCCTACAAGCACCCTATTACATTATTATTAGTAATAATTATTGTATGTGGAACCTTCTTCTACAGCAAAATGCAGGTTTCTTTATTCCCTGAAATTACTTTCCCTAAAATAAAAATAATAGCTGACGACGGTGAACAACCTGTTGATAAAATGATGGTTTCTGTTACACGACCATTAGAAAATGCTATCAAACAAGTACCAGATGTAAAACTTATAAGAAGCACAACCAGCCGAGGAAGTTGCGAGATATCAGCATTCTTAAACTGGCATTCAGATATCAATCAGAGTTTACAAATGCTTGATATTCGTTTAAATGAAATTAAGAATCAGCTCCCTCCTACTGTTCAGATTCAGGTACAGAAAATGAATCCTGCTATACTTCCGGTTATGGGTTTTGCTTTGGAAAGTGACACTAAAACTCCGATAGAACTTAATTTGATTGCTAATTATATTATTAAACCATATATATCACAAGTTGAAGGAGTAGCACAAGTAGGGATTGTTGGCGGAAAGACTAAAGAATTCCGAATAGTTTTAAAGCCTCAGAATATGAGTGCCAATGGTATTACTCCCGATATGATAACTACTGCTTTTAATCAAACTAACTTTATTAAATCAAACGGTTATCTTGCCGATTATCGTCGCTTGTATTTAACTGTTACCAATTCGGGTATTTATAATCAGAATGATCTGGAGAATATTATTATTAAAAACAATAAAAGGATTATCCGTTTAAAAGATATTGCGACTATTGAAATTAAAGAAAAGATTGAATACACCCGCGTTAATGCTAATGGACGGCAGGCTTTACTTATAACTGTTCTAAAACAACCTGATGCAAATATAGTTGAGCTATCTAAAAACTTAACCGAAAAACTTGATGGTTTAAAGAAGATATTACCAAAGGGAGTTAAGCTGTCTTCTTATTATAATCAGGCTGACTTTGTTAATGATTCCATGCATAGTGTGGGTGACAGTTTATGGTTTGGGTTGTTCCTTGCAATTATAGTTGCAATACTCTTTCTTCGTTCGCTAAAAGCAAGTATCACAATCCTTATCACTATCCCTTTAACATTATTATTGAGCATTATAATATTATATAGTATAGGCTACACTTTAAATATAATGACTGTTGGAGCAATTGCTGCTGCAATAGGTTTAATAATAGATGATGCCGTTGTTGTTATTGAACAAATACATAGAACTCATGAAGAGAACCCGGGGTTAAGACCTAAGCTCTTAATTGGACAGTCTGTTCATTATTTATTTCCTTCTATGGTAGGGTCTTCTATAAGCACTATCGTTATTTTTATTCCTTTTATATTGATGGGTGGTGTTGCTGGGGCTTACTTTAATGTGCTGACAAATACAATGATTATTACTTTGGTTTGTTCGTTCTTTGTTACATGGATAGGTTTGCCGGTTATCTATCACCATTTAGCTGATTCACGTTTCTTTAGACATCGTAAAGAAAGAACTGAGAGTATTAAAGTAACAAAGACGCAACGTTGGGTTGCTTATTTTATTAAGAAACCTTTGATTAGCATTTCTATTATTGCATTCCTGATACTGTCTATCTTTTATATTATTCCTAAGATTGAAACAGGCTTTCTGCCCGAAATGGATGAAGGTTCTATTGTTTTGGATTATACTTCTCCTCCAGGCACTTCGTTGGATGAAACCAATAGAATATTGCATGAAGTTGAAAAGATTATAACAAGCATTCCCGAATACGAAAGTTATTCGAGGAGGACTGGTGCACAGATGGGTTTCTTTATTACTGAGCCTAATTATGGTGATTTCCTGATACAATTAAAGAAAGATAGGAAAAGAAGTACTGAAGAAGTTATTGATGACATTCGTAAGAAAGTGGAAGCCTCACAACCTGTATTAAGGATTGATTTCGGACAGGTTATTGGTGATATGCTTGGTGATTTAATGCATTCTGTTCAGCCTATCGAAATTAAAATATATGGTGATAATCAGGGAAAGTTGCATGCTATTGCTAAGCAAGTAGCTGAAAAAGTATCTAAAGTTGAAGGGACTGCTGATATTTTTAACGGGATTACGATTGCAGGTCCTTCAATAGAGATTAAGCCTGACGAACGCAAGTTATATCAGTTTGGGATTACTCCTGCCAATCTTCAATATCAGATGCAAACGCAATTAGAAGGAAATGTTATTGGAAGTATCCCCGAAAGGGAACAATACACTGATATTCGCATGGTTTATCCTAATCATGGACTTACTAATGCTGAAGATTTGAAGAAACAGTTTATATTTATGCCTGACGGAAAACTTAAACCTGCTTCAAGCTTTGCTAATGTTGAGATTAAGCAGGGAGCTGCTGAAATGGTTAGAGAGAATCTGCAGTCTGTGGCAATAGTTACGGGGCGTTTGAACAACCGTGATTTAGGCAGCATAATGAATGACATTCAGGCAACTGTTAAAGCAATTCCTTTGCCTAACGGTTATTATATTTCGTATGGCGGTGCTTATGCTGACCAAAAGAGTTCGTTCAACGAATTGCTCTTAATCCTTATATCTTCTAGTTTATTGATATTTGCGTTGATGCTTTTCTTATTTAAAGATATAAAAGCAGCAACTACTATCTTCATTATAGCTATATTGGGAGTTGCCGGTAGTTTAATAGCTTTATACCTTACGCATACCCCTTTAAACGTTGGCAGTTACACAGGTTTAATTATGATTGTAGGTATTCTTGGTGAAAATGCTATCTTTACAACGCAACAATTCTTTACCAAACTTGAAACCGAAAGTGTTGATGATGCTTTAATCTATGCAATTTCTACTCGTTTACGCCCTAAGCTTATGACTGCATTGGGCGCTATTATTGCATTGATGCCTCTTGCTTTGGGAATAGGCACGGGTGCTCAGATGCATCAGCCTTTGGCTATTGCAGTTATCGGTGGTTTTACTTTTGGATTACCTCTGTTACTTATTGTATTTCCTTCTATTTTAAGAATAGCATTTAAGAATCATAAAGCTAAGCAGCTTGAGGAAGAAAATTAATAGTATTCATCATTCTTACTATCGTTGAGTGGAGTAGGAGTGGTTTATTTATTCTTATATCTTTACTTACTATAATCTGATAAATAATTAAACTTTGAGTTTGCTTCATTTCCTTCGTTTTAACAAGGTGATTCTCTTAATAATGTTCTCGTTTTTTTATTTTAATGTTAATAATGGAAAAGATTTAGTATTTTTACCGAAAATAATATTAAATAAATAAACATGAAAAAACGATCTATTTTAATTCTTGTAGTCCTTATTTTAAATACATTTGCTTTATCAGCTCAAAATATTGTTACCATCTCAAATGTTAGTGGCAAGCTGATTAAATTTCCTGTGCCAAACTCTCAATATAAAGAGGTTGGTGATGCACAACGTTATCAGTTTGCTTCATTTTTGCCTTCGTCCAATAGTATGCTTTGTATTTATCTGGATACTTTTGATATTACAAAACTTGTTAATCATGAAAACGAAAATATTAAGATGGAGACCTATATGTTTGTTGAAATCAATAAGAATCTTATTGATAGTGATTGTAGTGATACTAATTTTATAGAAGTAAAGGCAGAGGCTTTGCAATTGCTTAAAGATGATACCATACAATTGTTGGATGATGCTAATAGTTTTTTAAAAGAGATTATTGATGAAAAAGAAGATGTAAAACTTAATCATCTTAAGAACTTAGGTATTATATATGATACCAAAGAATCATGTGGAATGTTGATGTCGTTTGTTGTAAAAAACGGAAACAAATCAACAAAGAAATTATGCTCTGTTAACTATTTAAGGCTAAACAATAGATTAATATATGTGTATGTTTATGCTACCTTTACTGATATTGCCCAAGTAAAATGGATTAAAGAAACTTCTGAATCCTGGGCTAAAGCCATCTTGAATGCAAATAATTAATTACGAATTACGAATTACGTTTTTGGGAGGAGCAATTAATAATTAACAATTACGAATTAACAATTAATTATGAAGAAGATAGTTTTTGTTTTTTTAATAGTGATTGTTTTTGGTGGATTAAAAGCATCTGCACAGGAAAATATGAATGTAGTTGAAGTTGACACTACTAATATAAATATTCCACTTCCAAGTAATGAGTTTTATGAGATTGGTGAAAATTTAAGAGAGACATTAAAGTCTTTTGTTCAATCTTTTGATAAATTACTTTGTTTTTATTTTGATAGTTCTGATTATAAAATATCAATATATAAAGACATTGACTCTATTATTTTGAATAAATATATTCATATTGAAAGTCCTCCACAATCTGAAAGAAATGATTTAAGAGAAGAACGAATATTAAAGTTTAATAATACTATAATGGAGACGAATATTGCTGCTATTAAACATGAAATTGATAGTATTAATAAAATTATAGAAGATACTAAACTTATAGTAAGCTATGATGATTATAATAGTATAGGAACTGATGGATACTTATATCAAATTAAAGATGCTGGAGGAAAGTATGTATATGAAATTGTTAACAAATATTCTAAGAATTATAAATCATTAAGTACTATTAATGCTATTATTGTTAAGAAGAAGTTATTATACTTTGAAGTTTATTGTGAGTATAAAGATGTTGAAAGCATCAAATGGATAGCTGAAATTTCTGAATCTTGGGCTAAAGCCATCCTTGATGCAAATTAATAATTAACAATTAATAATTAACAATTAATTATGAAGAAGATAGTTTTTGTTTTTTTAATAGTGATTGTTTTTGGTGGATTAAACTTATCTGCCCAAAAATATTTATCTATAAAGACTCCTAATGGTTTAAAAATAAACATCCCATCTCCCGGCAATACTTATATTGAAGTTGGCGATTCTCTACGTAGTGTTCACAATGCTAAAATTGAGAATCAAGATTTTATATTTGCATTTTATCTTGATAGCATTGATTATATAAAATTCAATAAAAGAGTGCCCAATGATTATTATTTAGGTCATAATATTAAAGTTTATATTGATAAGGAAGTAGATTCTAAAAAATCAATGGGGGATTATATTGCTATGCTTCAGGAAACTGTTAACCGAAATACAATCACTAATCTTGGTCAGATAAAAGATAGTGCCAGGATAAAATTAACTAATAAAGAGACGTTAATTGATCAAGAGAATAAAGATAATTTAATTATGCTGGGTAATATTTACTCTACAAAAGAAGCTTTTGGTATTATTATGTATGAGGAAATTAACTATGAAAATAAACTCCGTAAAAGACTATTATCACAGAATTTTATTCAAATTAAAGATAAGATGATTTTCATGGAGGCTACCTATACTTATAATGAAAATGATGACTTTAACTGGATTTTTGATTTCTCAAAAGATTATTCTAAAGCCATCCTCGATGCAAACAAGTGAAAATGTTTACAAATATCAATTCAACAGAAAAAAAATCGTAATTCGTAATTCGTAATTCGTAATTATTGTTGTGAAACCAGAATTGGTTTCACAACAAACGGCGTGCCAAAGTTGATTTTTTGATGATTTTATAATTGTCGCGATAATAGCTAGTTGTGAAGCAAAAATGGGTTTCTTAAATCTGCAAAGCCCTAGTTGAAAATCGAACTACGATGTTTACACGAGTAAATGTCCTAGTTGAAAATCGAACTACGATGTTTACACGAATAAATGTCCTAGTTGAGATTCGAACTACGATGTTTACTCGTTGCAAAGCCCTAGTTGAAATTACGACTATGGCATTTACAAATTGAAAAGCCTTAGTCGAGATTTCATAAAGCTAATATCTTTTTAAAGGAATCCATTTCTATTTTTCAACCATCTATTCTCATCCAAGCGGAAGCTTATTTTGTTTTTAAGAATAGGTATTTATTTAAATAGAAAGCTATTTTTAAAAACCGGATATGATTTATACAAACAAATATCCCTATTCCTGATTTCTTACAATATATTATATAAGCACAACTAAGTAA
>TBL_comb47_HYPODRAFT_10003973_pt1 | contig 17236 bp, 13 predicted proteins | sample TroBogypolimnion_40_FD_10682 | JGI IMG/M metagenome (IMG submission 10682)
AATTCAATTACTTATTTTCAAACCAATTATAGATGATTTTTTATTTGGATAATATTACTATTTGAAATTAAACTAATATCAATATCATATAAATTAAATTTATCAGAAACTAAATTTCTAATTGAATCTGACTTAAATAAAGAATTTAAATATATTTCATCATCACGAACAAATACTATTTTATTTATATTTTCTAAAAATTTTAAATTTTCAATAATACTACGTGATGGTATATCATAGTTGAATGTTAATTCTACGTTTTTATTTACTTCAAGCATAGAATTAATCATTTCAAATAAATTACTTTCAATAAATTGCGAGATAAAATAATTCATAGATACCCCAGTTTCATCAACTTTTGACGCGGCTTCATTCGTTACAAAATTAAATATAATATTTTTAATTTGTTTTAACTCTTTAAATAATGGTAAATTATAACTAAGACAATTAATTATATTATTTCCATATTCCAGTGTGCATACGTGTATATTCTCTTTATCTCCGTTCCAATTAAATGTTATAGTATTATGAGTAAATGTTATATATGACAATCCGTCTTTTCTAGTTTGCACCATCATAATATCGTGCGTATTATCCAACATTTCTTTTCTTGTTTCATTCAATAAATATTTCAAGTCATCTGTTTCTTTTCTTAAATTATTTATTAATTTTAAATTTCTTTCATTTTGTAATAGTAAATCAATAATATTCTGTCGTTTGTCATCACAATCTTCCATAATATTTATAAATAATTTAAATATAACTTTAACAATTAATTCAAATATTAATATAAAACTTAATAAAATAAAGCAAATGATAGATAAAATAACGGATAAATAAAATGTTGTTTCATAATATAAATTAATAGTTGATTGGTTCATAATTGTTGATTGGTTCATAGTAAGGAATTGTTGTGATTTGTAATAAAGATAATAAATAACAATCAATTTTTTTATAAATTATAAAAATTATACTTTATATAAATATAGGAGGTCACGACCCCTATATTAATAAATTGATATATATATATATATATATATAATGAATAAAGATGAATTACGAATTAAATATCCAGACGCTTACAAAGGTAAAGGCAGTTTAAGCAAAAATTTAATAAAATTAACAGAAAGGGGTAATAAAGGTTTACTTCCTTTTGAATGGATAGGAAAACATTTAATAGAAAATATTTTTTATACGTATTTATTAACAAAATATAAATCCAATTGTTATATTTTTAGTAATAGTGGAAAGTCTGGTATTCTTTTACATATAGGAGAATTAAGAAAAGAAACTACGTTAAAAAGCGATAATCCATTATTAAAAGAATTAAATCTGGGTGTAGATCATTTATACTCGTGTATTGTAAATCCACATATAAAAAGTAACATAATAATAATTCCACTATGTCTGCAATGGTCTGATACCGCAGCACACGCTAATGTTCTAATTTATAGAAAAGATTTAAAACAATTAGAACATTTTGAACCAGACGGAGTATTAGACGAGAAAACAGATACTCATGTAAAATCATTAATAAAATTTTTTACATCACAGTTAGGAACCAAATTAGGTTATGATGTAAAATATATACCTGCTTCAGAAGTTTGTATAAATAAAAATATATTGGGAATTCAATTTATAGAAGAATTATTTAGTAATATTAAAGATGTAACTAGTGGATTTTGTCTTGCTTGGTCTATGTTTTTTACTGAAATGGCGTTAAAAAACCCAACAATACCATCAGCAGAATTACTTAACATAATTGTGGATAATATAAGTTTAAAGCGTGATATTAGCTATAAAAAGAAAGCAAATCAGTTTAGTAGATTAATTAGGGGATATGTTCTTATGATAAATGATAAAGTAGAAAAATATTGTAAAGCTTTATTTGGAGAGGATGTCAATATAAAAAAAATACTTGCGATTGATGATGTTCAAACAAGAACTGATATTTTTCATAAAATACGGGCGATGGCTGCTTATGAAGCAGAAGTTACAAATCCTAACGTAAATTTAAAAAAAATAAAAGACAATATATTTGAAAATATTTCTTCTCCGTCCTCGTACAATATAACCCCAAAAATATTAAAAGTTAAAAAGGATAAAACTTTAAAGGTTAAAAAGATTAAAGAAGAACCTGGGATAAAAATTTGTCCAGATGGAAAGGTTTTAAATATAACTAACAATCGTTGTATAAAACCAAAAACATTAAAGGTTAAAACAGTAAAAATATTAAAAGAAATTAAAGAAGAAATTGCGATGAAACCATGTCCTGATGGAAAGGTTTTAAATGTTATTACTAATCGTTGCATAAAACCAAAAATATTAAAAGATAAAAAAGATAAAACGTTAAAGAATACAAAAGTTAAAGAAGAACCTGGGATAAAAATTTGTCCTGATGGAAAGGTTTTAAATACAATCGGTAATCGTTGCGTAAAACCAAAAACATTAAAAGTTAAAAAAGATAAAACGTTAAAGAATACAAAAGTTAAAGAAGAACCTGGGATAAAAATTTGTCCTGATGGAAAGGTTTTAAATGTTATAACTAATCGTTGTGTAAAACAAAAAACATTAAAAGATAAAAGGATTAAAAAATAAAAAAATATTATGAATATAAATATATATGTTTAAATTAACAACAAAAGATTACATAAAAATTTTAAATTATTATGAAAAAGATATCCCAAAAAGTAAAGGAGATATAAAACGAAGCGCTGAAGATATATTAACGCAAAAATTATGTTCTTGTATAAAAAAAGTTGGACCAAAAACCCAAGAAAATCGATCAATACGTATATGTACGAATTCTGTAGTGAATAAAAAAGGATTGTCTCGTGGAAAATTCAAATGTAAAAATGGACGAACTATACAATTAAATAAGAAATTAAATAAAACAATAAAATTAGGTAGTACAAACAAATTCCCAGTCTAATTCGGCACATATCTTTTTCCAAATATTATCTTGTTCTATTAATTTATCTCTATCTTTCAACATAGGAATTTCTTTTAAATAATCATCTTCTCCTAATAATTCAAATAATTTAAATAAAACATAATAATAATGTAAGAAATTAACTCTATAATCAGGGCAATGCTTTGCATAAGGATATTGGATTTCCATAAAGAAATTACATAACGTTTCTTCTAATTCTTGAGAGATAATCGGTGGTTTTATACCCATCTTATCCTTAATAAAATTGATATGTTCGTAATATTTATTAAACCCTAATTTTTTTAATATATCTTTTGTCTTTAGATATGTCAATTTAGATTTATCTATTCTCTCTTTTTTTATTTGTAATTTAAGATTTTCAACAACTTCTGGCGGAATTTGTGTTGTTTCTTTACCTTGAAATTGTGCTAAAATTTCTTTAAAATGATTTATTTTTTTATAAGCATAAAAGCATATTTCTTTTGGAGGTTCTTTATAGGACGGTTTTTCATTCTCTATTAAATACTGTATGTTTGTATAACAAGAATTACATATTAATACACCTTCATCATCTAACGGAATTAATTCACCTTTATAACAAGATTGGCAAATATCACTAGGTGTTATAAAAGAATTAATATCTAAAAAACTTTCATCAATATTACTCAAATATTTTGAAAATATATCATTATTATTATTTTCGATATTATTTATGTTTGTATTATTCATTTTAAAAAATGAATCCAATATTTTATTTTTATTAGTTGTTTCACCTGATGAAATATTTTTTTTATTTTCAAAATAATCAAAAATATATTTTGAATTATCTAAAAAATAATCATTCTTTTTATTTTTCAAATCCCGAATATCTTCATTTATTTCTTTAATATTATCTTTTATATCCATAACTTGTTCAATTGTTAGAAAATTTTCGGACTGATTATCCAATTGTTGTCGTAATTCTATTATTTTTTGTTTAAGTTTTGGAATTATATCTTTAGTATTTTTATTAAATTCTGATACAAATTCTTTATGCTTTCCATCCAAAGTCATAGAATTTTTTTTATTTATTTTAAATTTTTTTATATTTTTAGGTTTAAATGACATATTATTTATATTATTTAATATCTAATTTTTAAATACTATTATTTAATACTTATTATTTAATAGTTTAAATTAAATAATACTTTTCTTCCTTTTTAGTAATAATGACAAATAATTCGGATGAGATAAATATAAAACTTAAAAATGTTAGTGATAGTGGAGAAAAATGCGTTACCGTAATAGATAATGTAAAATTTCATAAAATGATGTTTTTATTTAATGCTATAAATGATGGATGGACTGTTAAAAAAAAAAATAATTCGTATATTTTTAAAAAAAAACACGAAAATAAAAAAGAGATATTTGAAGAGAACTATTTGCATTCGTTTATGAGAACAAATATAGATATGAATACGCTACTCAACAGGGGATAGTGACCACTTCAGTTCCTACGATACACACGAGTCTTACGTTCGATCTTTTGCGGTTACTAGATTCAAATACTTATTTTTGAGTCATCTATGCTTCGCTATTCCGTGAAATTCTTTGAAGAGTCTAAAATATTTGAGAATATTATTTATAAATAATATTTTCTTTAAAATAAAGATGTCTTGGATTATTTCACGGAATAGCGAAGCATAGATGACTCAAAAATAAGTATTTGAATCTAGTAACCACAAAAGATCGAACGTAATTGTAAAAGGTCACTACCCCATAGTTTACCTTCGTCGAGTAACTCGACGTGTCTTGCGACTTCCACGACGACTTCCTCTTCGTCTGGTTCTACGACGCCTTCCTCCGGTTAAAGGTGATCCTGCAAGTGATGATAATCCGCTATTCATTATAATATATACAAACAAATTAAATAAATTTATTCCAAATTCCAAATTCCAAATTCCAAATTCATTTTTAAAAAAAATTGAAGTCATAATAATCATTTTAAATACTTATACCTGTTACTCAGTTTCCTAAATCTTCAAGATGTCTCAACAATATAATTCAATTAATGGATCAAGTATTGCTAAATTTATCCCAGAATCGGGAAAGGTAAGTTTATTTATTCCATATGTCCCTGTGGAGTTATTCACAGATGAGTTTCCATCAGCTGAAAATGTTATCGCGGAAATATTGAATAGTGTCGGAATTTTCAATATCAAACGAATAGATATTTCAAAAAATAAAAATGGGAATATTATGGGATTCGTTCATTTTAATTACTGGGAAATATCCCCTGCAATTATGTGTATCCGAGAAATAATGGAGGTTCAGGGATTTTATCAGATTAATATAAATTTGCTGGGAAATATGCGATACATACGGCTCATGTATAATAAAAATCCGATCCCCGATATTGAACCAGAACTTAACATAGAACAACTCGCGGCTATTCTAGAATCAGCCGAAAAAAGAATTATTGAACTAACAGATACCGACATAAAACAAAAATCGCGAATTGAAGAATTGGAAAATCTTGTCTCGGAACAAAAACATCGTTACAATACTGAATATGATGAGTTACATTCAAAATTTGAAAAAACGAAAAATGACTTAGACAACTCAAACCACGGATTAGAATACTTATTTCGGGAGTGGAAAATTGAAAGAGATGATTTTAAATTAAAAGAAACGTGTTTTGCAGCCAAATTAAAAGAGATGGAAAAAGAAGTAATTTCTACCGCAGAAAGGAACATATTTCTGAGTGATAAAAATAGAACGATAACTTTTGAAAGTGACCAAAAAACTTGGAAAATTGAAGCCCTACAAGAAATAATTGAAAACTTTGCGACAGACACCGAAAAAATGGAAAATGATATTACATCTATGAATAATGCGAAAACACTTGCGGATTTGGAATTTAAAAAGGTGCTTACACATTATAGTGAAAATATTTGCGAAATGGAGAAAATGCGTCAAATAAACAGCACACTATCAAATAGTTTGAAGTACGAAATAAAAATGAAAAATGATATCGTCGTTCTAGCACAGAGACAAACACAATCGGTACAAAGATTACCACGTTCAGATGAAGTCGTTGATACTGAAATGAGCCAAGAATATCAGAATATTTTGTTGATGTCGTTACGATATGCCGCATCCACCAATTCCGATACAGAACAAAGACAAACATTTAGTCCGTTGATATCAAACGAAGAAGATGAATCTGATATTGATACTGTTTTACAAGATATGTACGTCAAGGATGAAGAAGATCACAAACAATTTCAAGAAGCATTAATGGAGGGATTTAAAGCGGAGGAAAAAGTATTACTGGAAAATTATGAAGAGTTTGATTTCTTATATGATGTATAAATAATTTCAATAAACTCGCTTATTTCACTCACAATTTGTTTATGTTTATGTTTGTTTATGTTTATTTAAATGTTTATAATTTGTTTGAATTGATTAATTAAATTAAATAATTTTTTCTCTCGTTGAATTCAATTGGAATATCCTAAATGTTTAAGAATATTATGGTCTTAGAAAAATACCACAGAGGAAAATGAGAGAAAAAATTATTTATTTAAATTAAATATTACAAACAAATGAATATGGTTTTATGTGATTATTTATAATGTTTGATTTAAACTACTACAGCAACAACAGCACAATACTTATCATCTACAAGTTTACGCGCCGCTTCATTACTAAACATCATACAATTAATACCGGTTCTACACAGCGAACACACCGGCAATTGGTTTGGGCGTAATGTATCCAGATATCTGGTTATACACGTGTTACATACTTTATGATTACAATTTAGCTCAACACATTCTTCTCCGCCCATATTGTCAAGGCAAATCGGACAAGTTTCCGGTTCTTCATCTTGTTCCGGTTCCTCTTGTTCCGGTTCCTCTTGTTCAGGTTCTTCATCTTGGACTGGTTCCGGTTCTCTTCCGCCTTGTTTTTGCTGTGGATCCGGCTCTTGAGTCAAATCAATCATCACCGATATCGGTTTAAGTCTGGCGTTAAATTGAAATTTCCGCTGAATTTGTACTGGTTGATGTGTTCGTTGATATTCATCGGATTCTTCGGAAGCGGTTATATACACCGCAATAGCCGCTTCTCTTACCCGTTGAGAAGCCTCATATTCTCTTCTGATATCTTCAAATCTTCTAGCCAATAGATTCATTTGTCCGGTTCTTTCTCGCACTATTCGAGCCGTATCAGCTAAATTGTTAGCTATCTGTTGTCGTCTTGATAATCGAACCGGAACCCCAAGTGCTACCATATTTTCTTGGTGTATTTGCCGAGTCACAGGAGTTAATACCGCCGCTGATATGATACGAACCGCTTCCCGGTTGATTACTCCGTCGATAGGAGTTGTTAAAATTTGCTCGTAATATTTATGGAATAGGTATGGTCTCATATCGTCATCCCCTCTGGGGGAATTTACATCCCGTAAAATGGTGAGTTGTGTCGATTGTAACTGATAAATCCATCTTCTTAAATATTCCGGGTATTGATAAGCAATACTATAATCCGAAATACGGGTTATTCGGCGTTTTAATTCGTCTACTGATTGGTGAGTACAATACCTGATAGTATGTCCTGGTTGTCTACAACTGGGATTTCCGCATAAACGGGGTCCTCTAACCCGAGGAATGATGGCGACATTTGGTTGTTGTTGAATTGATGACATTTTAAAGCTTTTAGCAAGTATAACGACCCGGTATCGGCTCTTTCCATTCCAGAAATATTCATCAATTTTTTTTCATTAGAGTGCTTAACATATCTAACTAAAAATAGAATAAATTAATACACCCAATAAAAAAATTTAATTACTTAAATCAATAACAAAACAACGGTGTGATGGGATATATGGGTAAGCGGGATTAGTCCTAAACTACGGGTTCTTGAACCGGAGCACAATACTTATCATCTACAATTTTGCGGGATGATTCATTTCTAAACATCATACAATTAATACCGGTTCTACACATCGAACACGTCGGGTCTTGGTTTCTGCGTAATGTATCCAGATATCTGGTTATACATAAATCGCAATATTTATGCCCGCAATTTATTTCGACCATCGCTTCATCTAAAGGTTCCATACAAATGGGGCAATCTCCAAATTCTTCGGCGGCTACGACTTCTTCCGGGTTAGGGTCTTGAACGGGTTTTATAATAACAGCCATATCTGGGAATTTTCGTTGATTGAGAACCCCGTTAGTATGGGTTCTATTATATTCTTCCATCTCATCTTCCATCCTTATATAGACCTGAAGCGCAGCTTCTCTTAATAGTTCGGTTTCAGCGTGTTCCGCTATAAGCGCATCCATTCTTCTAGAAGAAGTCGCAAGTCTTGTACTATAAAATGCTAGGTTATTTCGAGCAATATTATGATCCCGTATCAATCGTTCTCCTGGCAATACTCTGTACTGAACTCCAAGACTTTCCATAAGATCCCGAAGGCCTGATATTATCATCGGTGTAAATGAAATGGATGCCAGTTCACGAATCCTAGATTCATTAATCGTACCATCTGCAAGAGGTATCGACAAAATCCGTTGATAGTAATGATGAATTATTGCTTCTTTCATTTCTCCCAGAGTAACACGAGTAATAATACTACTATTTACCACTTTCGCAAAAAGTATTGATATGCTTGTCGTATGTAACCTGGTACTAACCCACCTTTTTATAAATTCCGGGTATTGGTAAGCAATACTATAATTTGAAACATTTACCGCTAGTGCTCGTAACTCAGCAACGGATGAGTGATTACACGTCCTTATGGTATGTCCAGGTTGTCTACAACTAGGATTTCCACATAATCTTTGATTTCTAACCGGAACCGGAACTTGACTATTAAATTGTTGAGCATTGATAGGGAACATTTTGAAAGCTTCAAGCGGGTAAATAAGACCAGTATTACCCTTTTACTAGTTAGAAATAAACTTCAATTTTTTTTGTATTTAATATAAAATTCAAATACTAAAAATGGATTGTAACATCCAAATATTTTAAATTCCTTAAGGAAAATATTATTTAATAAATAATATTATCAAATTATCAAATTATCAATTTCTATTTATAGAGAGAAATGTCAATAATCTGGTTTAAAAACCACCAACTAACCGAGCACCAATAGCTAGACCCGATCCGGCAACGGCAGTAACTCCCATAGCAGGGAGATAAGTATCAAGGATAGAATATGTAGCAGCGGCACTTAAAGCGAGCATACCAATTTCCTCAATATTTAATGAACGTTTAGGAATGGCATAAGCACAAATACTAACCATTAAACCCATAACAAGATACTTAATAATTCGCTTAATGAGTTCCGAAATATCCATCATTTCTTATATAATTTAAAAAGAAAAAAATATATATGCGATAAAACAATTTAAAAACATATCTTTATTAATATTAAATGTCAAGTAATTCAAAATCAGGTAAATCGGTAAAATATGAGAATAAACTAACGAAGGATAAAAAGGAAAATCCAAAATATGTTGATTTATTAGAGGAGGATAAACCAATAGCGAATCAAAAATTTGTTTGTGTTTCTTTTGTCTCTCCTGAAAAAATCCTAAAACAAAAAGAAATGTTCTTTTTTGAAGAATTCCTAAAGACTTGGGATTTTTCCAAGAGTATGGATAAATATATTCAATTCTTAAATTTTATCAGTTATAAATATAATCTAACATTTGACGATTTAACGAATGATTTTAAGGATTTTGTAAAGGAAGAACATGAAACATTATCTAAATCAACTATGGATGATGACTACAAGACATTTTTTGACAAGAATGAAGAAGAATTAGAAAATAAATTTAATATTAAGCATAACTTCCAGACTGCAACAAGAGGATTAAAAATTCGCGGTGTTTATCCCACTCAAGAAGAAGCAGAATTAAGATGCAAATTATTGAGAGAAATGGATCCTAATCATGATGTATTTGTTGGACCAATTGGGCTTTGGATGCCTTGGGATCCTGAAGCATACAAGACTGGAAAGGTCGAATATATGGAAGATGAATTAAATCAGCTAATGCACGAAAAGGGAAAGAATGAATCGTTCGCAAAACAAGCATTCGATACTCGTGTAAAAGAATCCAAGAAAAAGGCAATTCAGGAAAATATCGAATTGGCTGAAAAGACCGGATCATCTCTTACTCAAAATATCGACGAAGAAGGTAACTTATATGGTGTTAATACTCAACAAATTAAGTTAGAGAAAAAGAAGGAAGAGTCAAATGAAGCCATTTCTGTTGCCGATATCAGGTCAGAATTATTTGAAGGAGATGATATTATAATGAAACCATACAAAAAATAGGGGGTCATTACCCCCGAGACTTACGTTCGCTCTTTTTTGTAGTTGCTAAATTCAAATACTTATTCTCGGGTTTCTCTCCACAGTTTTGTTTAAGGATTAGAATTTTATGGATAATATATTTATGATAATATATTTTCTTGGAAGAAATAGAGTCTTGGATTATATTCACGGAGAGAAGACTCAATAATAAGTATTTGAATTTAGCAACTACAAAAAGAACGAAGTTGTTTGGCTCCACTTTTTTGAAAAGTGGATTTAAAGGTTGAGTTATATTATGAAACCACTTAAAAATAAAAAAACTGAAAAAAACAGAGTATTAAAAAATACAAATACAAATACAAATAAAAATAAAAAAAATAAAACTATTAAAAGAAGAAATATTAAAATGGTCTCTCCATTAATTCGCTTTTATGATAACGATAAATTAAATATTAAACATTTTAAAGAACAATTGAAATATGTAGAACCTATATTTGTAGATAATAGCCCAAATAAAGAAATATTAAACGGATTCCCTGCTAGTTTATATACTACAAAATTTCTAGAAAAATACCCAGATAATAAATTCGCTTTATATTTAAAATCTTTAAATAATCGGGAAGTTGGAACAGATATTGGATTTTCAGATAAAGATGCAAAGAACTTGAAAAAATGGGCTAATAAATCATCTAGAGAAAAAACGGTAGTTTTTGATTGGGATGGATGTCTCTCTACTATTGAAGGTATTATTATTCCAAATACTCTAAAAATGGAGGAAGACTATAGACAAAATGGTATTACCGATACAGATATTGCTATTTATTATGCCGGCGGGACAAAAAGATTTCAAATGTTGAAACAAATATTTCATTATTTAAATAAAAAAAAGGTTCGTGTCTTTATATTAACGAATAATCCAACAGCTTCTTGTAAAATTCAATCCTTTTCTAATATTGGACCTAACTCGAGAGATAATTTTTATAAAGTTGCTAAACAAATTATCCCACAAATTAATAAAGAAGATATTTTATGTGGATATGATGACGATTGTGTAAAACCGGTTACTTTCTTGAAAAATGATTATTTAAGAAATGCTTATTTTACAATACAATATAATACAATATAATACAATATAATACAATATAATACAATATAATACAATATAATACAATATAATACAATATAATACAATAATATAATGTAATATTATATGGCCGATAATCCTTTTAAAAATATAACAGAAGAAGGTGAAATTGCAGAACCAGGTCAAGAAAATATTAATTTATTTATAACAAATACTTTAGAAACGTTAACTTTTTTATTAACAGAATCTTCCAAGTCTCAACAAGAAACCAATAAAATTCTGATAAAGTTAACTAATGATGTGAATGATATTAAAAAAGGAGCAAGATCGGAATCAGTACCAGAACAAGGGATGGAAATAGGACAACTTTTATTAAAGTTAAAAAACAGAGACGATGAAATAGAAGTATTGCGTAAAACAATCCAAGATAATATTAGTAGTGTCAGTACTTCATTAAGTAGCCCAAGTATTTTAAGTACATCGAGCACATCATCTATAGGTGTTGACGCAACCGAATATGGGATTGTACAAGCTGGAATTGCATCAGGTGGCAGGATTTATGATAATAAATTACATAAATCTACAGATAAACTTACAACTGAAGATAGAACTGATGTGACTATTTTTACTTCTGGTGCAACTAAAGCAAATGAGCTTTTAGATAAATCTATAAAAAATTTAATAGATAGTTATAATTACTTTCTCAGGATGACTCCTACATTAAATTCAAAATCAATAACATTTTTTTTTATAAATTTTATGTTACAAATTTTAAGATTTATACTTTTCTTTTTTATTTGTAACCATTATCGTACTATGAATATAGCATATAGTGTTATTGATGTATTCGTGCCTCAAGTATTACTAATTCCACCAATACCATTTATCAATCCTAATATGTTTTTTAAAGCTATAAATACTCTTTGCTCTCCGCTTTATATTATATTAGAATTTTTTATATATGTATTTTTAATTCAGTTTATTTTTGAAGTATTTGATTATGAAATAAATATTATAACTCCTTGTACAGTATTATTATTAACAATTTTAAGAACATTTAAAGATAGACTTATATATATTTCTGAAACTGATGTATCGGCTCGTGTCATAAATGCCGGTAAAAGGGTATTATTTAAAACTTTTAACGAAATAATTGAAAGTGAGATGTTTGTAGATGCTATGGGTAATATAACCGAACTACAAGCAAATATTACAGTAGCAATATCCGAGATGGCGAATAAAGCCGGAGAAAAGATAGCAGGAGAAATACTTATCGTAACTAAACAGGCTATTGGTCATATTGCTCATATTAGTTATGATATGGCGTCCAGGGAACTAATTTCCGATACAGTAATAGATTTAGCTCAAAAGACATTAGCCGATATGATATCAGATCCTACACTCCAACAGCAATCTTTAACGTTAGCATCTCAAACAATTATGGGATTGGCAAATGATCATGATTTACAAAAAGGAGCTATTGATATGGCGATATCAACAGTTACAGGATTATTGGAGAATAGCGAAACACAACAACAAGTACTTGCATATACACAAAATACAGTAGTTGGACTACTTCAGAGTCCAGAGGTTATTAATGCAGGTGCATTAGCAGCATCATCTGCAGCATCGTCAGCATTATCATCTGCGATTCCTATAAGTGGTCTAATAAGTAGTACATTCTCATCTTTTTTAACTGGTAAAAAATCTAAGGAAGTACTATCATTACCAGGAACATTTGGTGGAAAAAATAGAACGAAACGACGACGAACAAAACGAAATAGAACAAAACGACGACGAACAAACCGAAAAGGGACAAAACGAAGAAATACGAAACGAAAAAGACTTCAATAGTTGAACGAATATCTTATAAAATATTATTGAATATCATTAATATTTTATTAATTGCGCTTTCGGGAAATCGAATCCCGGGATAAAGATTGGAAATCTTTCATGTTACCACTACATCAAAAGCGCGAACGTCCGGATTGCTGGGATTGAACCAGCGACATTTTGAGATCTGTTAAACACCTACAATCAAAAGCTCTACCACTGAGCTAAATCCGGATTTGTAATAAAGTATTTGATATTACTCAATTATACTTTATTACAAATAGTTATATTTTATTCTCTTTAAGTAGTTTTTATTTAATATATATTATCTCAACTCAACCTTTAAGAAAGGTTGATCCAAACAACTTCGTTCTTTTTGCAGTTGCTAAATTCAAATACTTATTCTTTGGTCTTTCTATGCTTCGCTATTCCATGAATTCAATTGAAGAGTATAAATGTTTGAGAATATTATTTATAAATAATATTTTCTTCAAGAAATAAAGATCATTAAGATTTTACGGAGAGAAAGACCAAAAATAAGTATTTGAATTTAGCAACTGCAAAAAGAACGAAGTTGTTTGGATCAACCTTTCTTAAAGGTTGAGTTGAGTTGAAAAATTTGTAAAAAAATTGAAACAACTTAAAGATATTATATTATATTCATATTATCACACAAAATGGATTTAAATCAACGCAAACTTACAAGATCTGAATGGAATAATATTGAAATTCCTGTTAATGATGAAGAAAAGGAAGTCCTCTCATTAATTATGAGAGGATTTAGCGATGTAAATATTAAATATAATAAATCTAACTCACTTTTTGGATTTTTAAAAATAGATTATAATGAAATAATGGAAGATTATCTATTTAATTTGTATTTTTCAAAAAAAATAACAGAATTGAAATTGAGTTATATAACAGATTCGGATATATTTATTTGTTCGATAAAATCTAACCCTGTAATAAAAAAAGCAGATATAATACGAATAGAAAGAAATGATTCTGGTAAATTGAATAAATCCAAATGTTTTGAATATCTTCTTGTTGATATTATTGAAAATATATTAAAATATAGAAAACATAAAAATGATAAATGGTTAATACAATATTTTACACTTTACAAATTATCCAAATTATCCGTAATAAATATAAATCGTCATATTTTAACAATCATAAAAAATCTTATTTGTAAATTAGAAACAGAAATTAATATGATTGATGTGATTTCAAACTCTGTTTCTTTCATAGAAAAAAATGAATTATTATTAAAACATGCTGATATGATGCTTTACGAACATCAAAAACAATTAATGTCAGTTATTAAATTATCTGGACCAAAATTAATCCTATATATTGCTCCAACAGGAACAGGAAAAACACTTTCTCCTATTGGAATATCAGAAAATAAAAAAGTAATATTTCTTTGTGCTGCCAGACACGTAGGATTAGCGTTGGCAAAAGCAGCAATATCAGTCGGTAAAAAAATCGCTTTCGCGTTTGGATGTGAAAGTGCGGATGATATCCGACTACATTATTTCGCGGCAAAAGAATTTAAAATAAATAAACGTTCTGGTGGTATCGGAAAAGTAGATAATAGTATTGGAGATAAAGTGGAAATTATTATTTGCGATATTAAATCCTATCTTGTTGCTATGTACTATATGAAAGCATTTAATCCTATTGAAGATATTGTAGTTTATTGGGACGAACCAACAATAACTATGGATTATGAGACCCATGATCTTCACGAAATTATTAAACGTAACTGGTGTGATAATTTAATACCAACTGTAATATTATCATCAGCTACATTACCGAAAATACATGAATTGCCTGAAACTATCGCCGATTTCAAATCCAAATTCCCTGACGCAGAAATACATAATATCGTAAGTCATGATTGTAAAAAATCTATTCCAATTATTAATAAAAATGGATTTGTTGTATTACCGCATTATTTAAGCGATGATTATAATAAAATAAAGGAGATTGTATTACACTGCCAAAATAACTTGTCTTTATTAAGATATTTAGATCTAAAAGAAATCGTTGAATTTATCATATTTATCGAGTCGCGTAATATCGTCCCGATTAATTATTCCATACATCGGTATTTTACAACTACTGATGATATTACTATGCAGAATATAAAACTACATTATCTAAGAATATTAGACAAAATTCCTCCAGAATTATGGAGCGCGATTTATGAAACTATTAATGAAAATAGAGTTAGTAGAATTCAATCAAATAACTATATAGATACAAAAGGAACAAAAATTAAAAAGGCTGTTAGTATCGGACCAGGAAGTATTACTCAAAAATACAGTTTTAGTTCAACTGATATTGCAGGACAACCCATCACGAGATTAACTAGTCTTCAAATTCCATTACCTATGACTACATCCATGACTACATCCATGACTACATCTATGACTACATCTATGACTACAAATACAATTATACATAATACAGATAATGTTAAATGTATTGTCAAAGAACAACCAGGAATTTATATAACAACTAAAGACTCCTTTACATTAACAGACGGACCGACTATATTTCTAGCTAATGATGTAAACAAAATTGCCAAATTCTGCATACAACAAGCAAACATACCTTCAAAAGTTATGGAAGATATAATGGAAAAGATTGATTTTAATAATAGAATAAATAACAAAATACAATTACTTGAACAAGAACTAGAAGATCTTGTATCAGAAACAGAAAAAGAAAACGATCAATCCGATAAAAAGAATAGTAAAAAGGATACAAAATTTAAACTCCCTACAGGCGATGAAACTGGTATTAAACACGATAAACAAGAAGAATTAGAATATTTAAGAACTTTGATAAAATCGGCTCAATTAAACGAGACATTTATTCCAAATAAATTACCACATTTAAAAAAATGGGCGTCCGATATAGATATCGTAAATGTAGAATCGACTGCATATACAAGCGATGTAGATGAAACATCCATTATCGATATTATGATGTTAAATGATGTTGATGATAGTTGGAAAGTATTATTATTAATGGGTGTGGGTGTATTTACTAATCATCCAAGTATCGCTTATACAGAAATTATGAAAAAACTGGCAGAACAACAGAAATTGTATTTAATTATCGCATCTAGTGATTATATATATGGAACAAATTATCAATTCTGTCACGGTTATTTAAGCAAAGATATGTGCCTAACACAAGAAAAAATTATTCAAGCATTAGGTCGTATCGGTAGAAATAATATACAACAAAATTATTCCATCCGTCTTCGAGATGACGACCAAATACTAAAACTGTTTTATGTTGAAGAAGATAAACCTGAAGTACGCAATATGAACCTACTATTCTCAACACTTTAAAAATTATTTATTATTATATTTGATTTGATTTGATTTATTTTATTTTATTTTATTTTGTTTTATTTTTTATTATTTATTTTTTATTATTTATTATTTATTATTTTTTGATTAAAAATTAATAATTTATATAATTTATATTCTGTTTGTTGTCACTATTTCACGAATTATTTTCAAGAAAATATTATTTAAAAATAATATTCTCAACTAATCAACGCTCATTTAATAAATTGTGGAGAGAAAAGAGAATAAGTATTTAAATTACAACAAATAACAAAATAATGCAACTATTTTATACTCCTCTACACATAGGACAAGTTGTTAATCCAGCAGTTATACATCCAGATCTACAATTACGACACATAATATGAAGACAATCTATAAAATAAGAGCCTAAAATACACTCGTTACCACTATTCCAACAAATCATACATTCTCCGGATGATCGTATTGAAGCTACTTGTATAACTGGCGCTGGAGTTGGTGATTGATTTGGAAATGGTCTAATATAAAATGCTACACATTCTCTATTGTATCGATCTCTTACTGTTTCTATAGCAGAATTTATAATAGGATCTGATTCCTCTGCAATTATCCCGTTTTCTATGGTTTGTGCGACTTCTACAAGCTCATATTGATTTACGTCAAACCTATAATCTCGTAATATATTTATATTTAATTGAGAAATCATCTCATCAATCGATAAATTG
>TBL_comb47_HYPODRAFT_10003974_pt1 | contig 17234 bp, 16 predicted proteins | sample TroBogypolimnion_40_FD_10682 | JGI IMG/M metagenome (IMG submission 10682)
CAACTAAAAACAGTTGCGGAGCTGGATACACCGCCTCAACGGTAACCTATACGGTTGCAGCCGCTAAATATAGCTCTGTGGTCAGCCAGGCCGCTGCTGATAATCTTGCAACTACAGACTTGAGTACCAATACCCAAACCTATGCAAATACAAACGGGACCTGCACGCTGATTCCGGTATATTACAATGCTCAAATAAGCGCAACGGCAACTAAAAATAGTTGCGGAACAGGATACACAGGTTCGACGGTAACCTATACCGTTGGAGCCGGCAAATACAGCTCTGCGGTCAGCCAGGCAGCCGCAGATAATCTTGCAACTACAGACCTGAATACCAATACCCAAACCTATGCAAATACAAACGGGACCTGCACGCTGATTCCGGTTTATTACAATGCTCAAATAAGCGCAACGGCAACTAAAAACAGTTGCGGAACAGGATACACAGGTTCGACGGTAACCTATACCGTTGGAGCCGGCAAATACACCTCAGCGGTCAGCCAGGCCGCGGCCGATAATCTTGCAACTACAGACCTGAATACCAATACCCAAACCTATGCAAATGCGAACGGGACCTGTACCGCAGTTCCGGTTAAAATTTATTATAATGTTACTATGTCGGCAACTGCAACTAAAAATAATTGCGGAACAGGTTTCACAGGCTCAAAGGTGACCTATACGATAGCTGCAAAAGCCTATAGTTCAACAGTCAGCCAGACTGCCGCAAACAAACTTGCAACTACGGATCTAAATGCAAATAAACAAGCGTATGCTAATGCCAATGGGACATGTACTTCATCAAAACCCTCAAGAACTGGACATTAATTTCGGATGATTGAATGTCTCTGCTTCCGGATCTAAGTGATTATCCCGGGATCCAATCTGAAAGAAACAGGTCTTAACTTTCGCGGTTAAGACCTGTTTCTTTTTAACAAAGTTCCTTCGCCTAATTAGGTCATACGATTTTTATAGTCATAGTAGTCGAATGATTTAAGCAACTTAAATCCTTCATGTTCGTTCCACATACCTATCGAAGGGTGTTGAACGCCATAAACATCGAAGTTTTAACCATCGTATAGTGGATCATGTTTTCAAAAACAATCTGATTGCCAGGCTTTAGCTCATTATCGAACGACCAGAAACCCATAATATCGCCTGCGAGACAAGAGTTTTCTCCCATTCTATAAGTCGGTTTCCCACCAATTGGTTCATTGTTAGCATCCCGAAACCTGGATTTATACGGCATCTAGGCAATCCGGCATATGCGCAGTAAAGGAAACATTTAACCCACATTGCAGCTATCCAACCAAACCCAATTGATTATGTGATTTTACATTTTTCAAAATTTCGTCAGGGTGCCACACGGATTTTGTTCGTGATAGTGGGACTGAATTGTATTTGAGCTTTGTGCAAATTTCAATTACCTGAACAGTTGGTTCACTGCATTGCCTGATCTGTATTGTTTCGCCCTTTTCTTTCTGCGCTTTGGCAATCGTATTTCTCGTCCTTCAGATATTGAATGTTGGCTCCGGTGGCGGTGCCGGCTTCCATCACGATAATAAGCTTTTGATTGGCATAACCTGTCTTTTCGTTCAACTTGGTAATCACGTTCTCCAGATCGAATAAGAGCATTTACATTTGTTATGATTTGGGCTTAAGGGAACACGAAAACAATAAGATGACCCTGGTACGGAATGTGCCAAATATTTAATTATCAGAAATATCTCAATCATAAAATCACACCTGCATTTATTAAGCTTTACCTTTGAAACCGCTAAAGCTTCAAGAACAATTTTAGAGTACAAATCATAAATAGCAAGGATGGCCATAATTAAAGTAGTTAATTGGTAATTAACACTTTAAAGATATAAATCTCCGCGGTTTTAACCCAATAAAAAGTGAGTTATTTTACTGAAAATCAGATAAAAAACTAAGTTTTGAACGAACTATTGATTAAATAAAGGAGCTGCTTATTAATAACTGTCTACGACCAAGCTTAGAATCCTCCTTTCGCATTATATCTGATCGAATTTGGGAATAATAAAATACGCACCTAATCAACACCCTGGGTGCGTAATTAAGTGCGTAAATTTTGTAACTGCTTGATCTGCAAGCTTTATTGCGGAGAGAGTGGGATTCGAACCCACGGTACCCTTTTGGAGTACACACACTTTCCAGGCGTGCTCCTTCGACCACTCGGACATCTCTCCCTGGTCATTTTATTCGTGCCACAAAAGTAGGAGAATTTTTCAGTTTATGATCACCTTTTTTATAAAATCCCGCCTCTAAAATAAATTCAACCGGCGAACAATCCTACCAATAAATTATCGTGCCGTAGGGAAGTGTTCGGATGCGTGCACTGAAATTGCAAAATCGTACATTTTTATTAGGGATAATAAATTATAATGCATTGATATATTGCGTTATAACTCCATTGGCATACAATTTGTACTTGGTGTCCTGAAATAATTTTATTTACGAACCAAATATGTTTGTCATGAAAAAATTAACGGTGTTCATTGTTCTGCTGGTTATCACTTTGTGCACAACCAATGCAAATGCGGCTGAACTTCCGGGTAATTCACCTGGTTTAAAAGGGAATTCAAACACATTCCTGGGTAATTACGAGATTAAGGAACTACCCCAGGTTGTTTTGAAGGGCGAAAGTTTACGTGCTTTTGAGTTGACCTACGAAAAAGCTCAAAAACCGGTGCTGATTTATTTGGAAGAACGTTCAAATTGCAAGGATTATGTGGTTCGTTCCAAAAATCTTGAGGTTGCTTACCGTTGTAAGAAAAGCTCTTTTGGTGTTCAATTTGTTCCCGTTAAACACCAAAAATACAAACCCGAAATTAATGTGCTGTTTCTGGCTCAGGATGAATTCCAAAAACAACAGAAAATTTCAGACGGCCAATTACCTCTTGAAACGGCTCTTGATTTGATTGCAAGTTACTATCCGCATTTATTAAAAAGATCGGATCTCCTTAATTAATGAGCGACTAAATTACTTAAAAGCCTTTTAAATAAGGATTTAATTTTTAAAACCTGCCAAAATAACAACTGGCAGGTTTCCTGATTTTCATCCATGGAAATCGACCTTCAGGCAATCTGATTTCGGATAATCAAAATAATTTCACGAACCACGGTTTTATTTATGTCAAATAGTTAATTTTAGCCTTAAAATAGTCTCGCAATTTCAACTAACTCCTTCACTAATGAGAGCACCTATCCATTTTATTATTACAACGTTACTCCTTTTCTTGTTGTTGTCGTGTTCGAACGCGAACTTTACCAAGGAGGTAAAAACCGATAAGAACGGTTATTCGTATGAACAGGTAACCAATGATCCGCTGAAAACCAGGATTTATACCTTGAAAAATGGTTTTACCGTTTATCTTTCAGCGAATAAGGATGAGCCCAGAGCTATGGGATTTATCGGTGTAAGGGCCGGATCACTGAATGACCCTTTGGAAACTACAGGATTAGCCCATTATTTGGAACATATGCTGTTTAAAGGAACCGACAAATTTGGTACCACTAACTGGCCTTCTGAAAAAGTACTCCTTGATAGTATCTCCAATCTTTTTGAGAAGTATAAAGGAGAAACTGTCCCGGATCGGAAAAAAGAAATTTATAAAGAGATTGATCGTATCTCTCAGGCAGCTTCCAAATTTGCCATACCCAATGAGTTCGATAAAATGTGTTCTTCGATCGGAGCGAAGAGTACCAATGCGTTTACAAGCTATGATGTAACGGCTTACATGAATGATATCCCCGTAAATGAATTGAAAAAATGGGTGGAGATGGAGTCCGAGCGATTCCGGAATCCAGTACTCAGGCTTTTTCATACCGAGCTGGAAGCCGTTTACGAAGAGTTTAATATGGATCAGGATCGGGACGATACCCGTTTGAATGATGCAATTATGAAGGGACTTTTCCCTTCCCATCCGCTAGGTCGTAATGTGATAGGTTTTCCCGAACATTTGAAAAATCCATCCATGGTAAATATTATGAAGTTTTACCATACCTGGTATGTGCCCAATAATATGGTATTTGTCCTCAGTGGTGATATTGACTGCGAAGAGACGATTAAGCTGATTGATAAGAATTTTGGAGGATTTGAATCCAAAGCGCTGCCAAAAATTGATTTTCCCAAAGAAGCTGCTATTTCGGCACCCGTTGTAAAAGAGGTGGTTGGTCCTGAAGGAGAACAGGTTCAGCTCGCTTTCCGGTTTAATGGTTATCATTCGGACGACCGTAAATATGTGACCCTGATTGATTATATTCTCTCGAACTCCGTTGCAGGGTTAATCGATCTGGATTTGAATCAGCAGCAAAAGGTGCTAAAGGCCGGAAGCTCTGGCAATTTCGAATCGGATTATGGCTTTCATCTATTCTTTGGAAAACCGCGTCAGGGACAAAAACTCGATGAGGTAAAGCAGCTGCTCCTGGCTGAAATCGAGAAAGTGAAAAACGGCGAGTTCGATGAATGGATGATTCAGGCTTCGGTGAATAACCTTAAGTTAGAGCAAACCCGCCGGAATGAGAGCAATCAAAGAGCTTTCACACTGCTTGAATCGTTTGTAAAAAAGTCAGACCTGGCCACCGAGCTTAAATTTAATGATGAGCTGGCTAAAATCACTAAAGATCAACTGGTTAAGTTTGCGAAGGCTAACTATGGAGATAACTATGTGGTAGCTTACAAAAGAAATGGAGTCGCCTCAGATTTGGTTAAAGTTGAAAAACCTCACATTACACCCATTGCCATCAATCGGGCCGATCAGTCAGCTTTTCTGAAATCATTTATATCACAAAGTTCAGCTCCGCTTGAACCGGTCTTTGTTGATTTTGCTACAGCTATCAAAGAGGGTGATTTGAGCCATGATGTGAAATTCAATTATATCCCCAACACAACAAACGATCTTTTCTCTTTAAATTACACTACCGAAATAGGAAGTAAACATGATTTGAAACTGGCCCTTGCCGTGAAATACCTTCCTTATCTGGGGACAGAAAAATTTACAGCTCAGCAATTTAAAAAGGAACTTTACAAACTTGGGGTCTCATTAAGTGTGAATACCGGGCCGGATCGCTCTGATATCGTTATAAACGGATTGGATCAAAATAGCGAGGCAGGGATTAAATTGCTTGAACAATTACTGGCTGAGGCAAAACCAGACAAGGAAGCCTATAATAAGTTGGTCGAGGGGATCTTAAAGGAAAGGGAAGATGCTAAAAAAGATCAGCATGTAATCACCAATGCTTTAGTCGATTATGGCAAGTTTGGAAAAGAGTCACCCTTTTCAAATATTCTCTCCAAGGAGGCTTTAAGATCGGTGAATCCTTCTGATCTAACAGAAATCATCCATAAATTTTCAGACTATCCTCACCGGGTATTTTATTACGGACCAACTGAATTTAATAAAGCGTTGGCTAAGGTAAAGGGTAATCACCGGATGCCGGAGGTTTGCCTCCCTATTCCGAAAGAAAAGACTTTTGTGGAGCAGGTAACCGATCAGAATAAGGTTTTCTTTGTTGGTTATGATAAATCGCAGGTTAATGTGATCATGATGTCGCGCGATATTCCATTCGATCCGAAAACCCTTGTCAAATCAAGGGTATTCAATGAATATTACGGCAATTCAATGGCATCGGTGGTTTTCCAGGAGATCCGCGAAGCAAGGGCATTGGCTTATTCAGCCTGGGCCAGCTACATGCGTCCTTCCAAAAAAGAAGACTCCTTTTATATTTATGGGGCTGTTTATACCCAGGCGAATAAAATGATGGACGCCATAGGTGCAATGAATGGATTACTCGCCAAAATGGTCGTTGATGAAAAATCGTTTGGAATTGCCAAGGAAAATGTGATAAAAAGCATTCAGACGGAACGGATCATCAAAGCGAATCAGTTTTGGACCTGGCTGCAGAACAAAAAAATGGGAATCGGTTATGATATCCGTAAAGACTATTACGAAGAGGCTAAAAAAGTTACGATCAACGACGTTCAGCAATTCTTCAATGAAAGGCTGAAGGATAAAAAATACACCTATATTATTGTCGGTAATAAAAAGGATGCGAATCTTAGCCAGCTGAAGGGGTTAGGCCCGGTTAATGAGCTGACACTAAAGGATATTTTCAGCTATTGATTTTTTGTACTTAATGGAACATAAAAGCTAGTTTAAAACTGTTTTAGATTTTAAAAGATTTTTACCAGCAAGCCTAACTGTTTTTTAAAAGGTGCTTTTAAAAAGCAAAAAGGTTATTAAGTTTGCAGACGAAGAAAGTATAAGTCTATAATTTATTAATCATTTGCACAAATGACCATATTTCAAAGTATCATTATCGCTATCGTTGAAGGGTTGACAGAATATCTGCCGGTTTCATCCACCGGACATATGATTCTGACTCAGGCAATTCTGGGGGTTCCTATTGACGATTTCATAAAACTTTTTACGGTCAATATCCAACTTGGTGCCATACTTGCCGTAATTGTCCTTTATTGGAAACGGTTTTTTCAGTCTTTCTCGTTTTATTACAAATTGTTCATCGCAGTATTACCTGCCGGAATTCTCGGATTATTGCTCGAAAAGTATATTGATCAAATGTTGGGCAGCGTGATTGTCGTTGGGATTTCGTTTTTCGTTGGCGGCATTATTTTGCTGTTTGTGGATAAGTGGTTTGAAAAATCGAGTAACGATCAGACGGTCAGCTACCCTTCAGCATTTAAAATCGGACTTTTTCAGTGTATTGCCATGATTCCCGGGGTTTCACGATCTGCAGCCACAATTATTGGCGGGTTAACTCAAAAACTAAACAGGAAAACAGCTGCTGAATTTTCTTTCTTTCTTGCTGTTCCTACCATGTTTGGCGCTACCTTGCTTAAAGTTTATAAACACATCGATCTTTTAAAAAATACAGAACACCTTAAATTACTTGCAATCGGAAATATTGTGGCTTTTATCGTGGCCGCAATTGCTATCAAAGCATTTATTACCTACCTTACCAAACACGGATTCAAAGTCTTTGGATACTACCGGATTGTTGTTGGATTGGTGATAATCGTCCTTTGCCTGTTGGGATATAACCTGAATATGCTTTAATTTGAATTAATAGAAATAAATCATGGCAATTATTGTAAAAACAGAAAACCCGGACGGGTTATTGAATGAAATTAAACGGGCTATCGACGAAAAAGCCACTGAATTATGGTCGTATGACTCATCGGGAGACTTTTCGCATACCCCCGACAGGTGGATAAACAGGGCCTGGCTTCGTGCTGAGGTGGGTGAAGGTGAACTCAGATTTGGAATAATGGGAACCAAGGATGCAGGAATGACTGCTTCACTTTACAGCGCATACCATGCCTATTTCATTGAATTTTTATTGACCCATCTGGATAAATATTTTGTAACTGCAGCTGCCACTGCGAAGAAAACTGCTCCTGATTATTTCTAAATGGCTGAAATTGGTAAATATAATAGCCTGAGGGTTATCAAGGAGGTCGATTTCGGAGTTTATCTCGACGGAGAAAAGGAGGGCGAAATCCTCATGCCAATCAGGTATGTTCCTGCAAACTGCAAGGTTGGCGACTATGTGGATGTATTTCTTTATCTCGATTCGGAAGACCGGCCGATAGCCACAACCGAAACTCCTTTTGCCCAGGTTGGTGAATTCGCTATGCTCAGAGTGCAATCAGTCAATAAAATTGGTACTTTCCTCGATTGGGGTATCATGAAAGACTTGCTTGTTCCTTTTCGTGAACAGAAAGTCACCATGACCGAGGGGCGCTCATACCTGGTCTATATTTACGTTGATGAGGAGAGTAAACGAATTGTGGCATCTGCCAAACTGGGCAAATTTCTGGATAAGTTGATACCCAATTATACAGTAGGACAGGAGGTTGATCTGGTCATTGAAAGTGAAACAGACCTTGGATATAAGGCGATCATCAATAACAGCCACTGGGGTATCCTTTACGAAAATGAAGTCTTTGAACAACTCGCCAAAGGACTGAAAATTAAAGGCTTTATTAAAAAGATCAGGCCAGACAACAAGATTGACCTTTCACTTCACCCGCTTGGCTATGAAAAGGTGGATCCCCTTACTCAAATGATATTGGACGAACTTAAAAAAGAGGGTGGATTTATCGCAGTATCAGACAAGAGTGAGGCAGAAGAGGTTTACCGGGTTTTTGGAATCAGTAAAAAATCATTCAAACAGGCAATTGGAGCCCTCTACAAACGCCGCTTGATTACCTTGAGTCCGGAAGGTATTCGTCTGATTGTATGATGGCTGTGATGCTGTTTGAAATAGGATACTTAACTTGTTCTGATAAATTGAACCGCTATAGGCACACGACAGTCATTTATCTGATTGCCACAAGATGGAACGAAATTTAAATATTATTAAAAAAAAGAATCCGCTTTTAAACCATTTATGCAAATTGAAGTCCAAACATCAATCTTTAAAACTTTATGTTATGAAAAAATTATTATTGTTTGTTTTAGTAGCCATAATGGCGGTAGGTTCATGCTATGCTCAGCGTGAACAGCGTGCACCTCGCGACCCTGCTGCAAGAATTCAAAAAGAGATTGCTACGTTGACAACTGAGTTGGGTTTATCAAAAGAACAAGTTGACCAGGTTACGCCGATTATTACCGATTCTCAGAAAAAACAAGCTGAGGCTTTTGCAAAAATGCGCGAAGGCGGAGGTGAACCAGACCGGGAGCAAATGCGTGATCAGTCAATGAAGCTTAGGGCTGAGACTGATATGAAATTAAAATCTGTTCTTACCAAAGAGCAGTTTCTCAAACTCCGTGATCTTCGCAAAAAACAAATGGAGGAAAGAGCCAAAAGAGGTCAACAGTAGTAATTTGCGACTGAATTAGATTTTGATTTAATAAAAAAGTATCAAGGGCAGACTTTTGCCTTTGATACTTTTTTTTGTTTATCGGGTACTCCATGCGTTATATTAGGATTAACTCTTCTTAAAAACTCCGTGCGATCTGATTTGTAACTGTTTTTAATCATAGTTGATCCATATTTGAATGATTAATTTTGTGTATTCGTAATCATAAAACCTATCCTTATGGCAGTCAGAAAACTCACAGAACTTTTCGAATTACTTAAAGAAAAACCGATCAAGAGTGTCGTTGTGGTCTGTGCCAACGATGAACATTCAATAATAGCTGTTAGCCAGGCGATTGAGCAAAATCTGGTCAGAGGAATACTGATTGGAGATGAATCGGTGATTGAGTCAGTGTGTATGTTTGCCGGGATCGACAGCAGTCAGTTTACGGTCATTCATCAACCATCCGAAGATCTTGCTGCCAGGCAAGCAGTTGATATGATTAACAGGGGAGAAGGGGATATCCTGATGAAAGGGTTGATTTCAACAGACAAATTTATGCGGGCTATTCTTAACAAAGAGCGTGGTCTGACGAATCATGGTAAAGTAGTTAGTCATGTGACTGTTGTTGAAAATGTAAATTATCCTAAGTTATTGATAGTTTCAGATGTTGCCGTTATTCCGTTGCCAGACCTGAATCAAAAAATTCAAATGATCGGTTATTTGATACAGGTGGCACATAAATTGAATATAGAACTCCCTAAAATTGCCATTATTGCCCCCAGTGAACAGGTCATTCCTTCTATTCTTTCAACAACTGAAGCTGCTATATTAGCCAAAATGGGTGATCGTTGTCAGATCCGGGGATGTATTATCGACGGGCCGCTTGCATTGGACGTGGCATTGGATGAGGAAGCTGCCGTCTTAAAAGGGTTGAAATCACATGTTGCCGGCGATGCCGACTGTTTATTATTCCCGAATCTTGAATCCGGAAATGTATTTTATAAAGTTAACACGAAATTGGCCCGGTCGGAATCGGCGGCCATTCTTGTTGGAACTAAAGTTCCTGTTGTTCTTGCTTCACGCGGCGATAGTACCCGGGTAAAGCTTTTCTCGATAGCCCTGGGAGCTCTTATGGCACAGGAGCAGGAGCAGGAGCACGAAAAGGGATAGGATAAGGCAGAAAAGACCAGGCAGTAAGGTTGGAAAGTCGCCGGACCGTTTTGCGCAGGTTAAATGAATATTGAATCAATTAGATTTATCTCTTGAAACTTAAACTAAAATAATATGAACTCAGTCCGAATTCTGGTCATAAATCCAGGCTCAACATCCACCAAGTTTGCAGTTTACGACAATACGGTGTGCTCTTTGCTGAAAACGCTTCACCATTCAGTTGCAGAATTGGCTCCTTATCAAACAATAAGTGAACAGTTCGAATTCAGAAAAAATATTATACTGAGCGAATTGGCACACGACCGTGTCGATCTGGATTCCATTAACATCATCATTGGCAGAGGTGGATTAACGTATCCGCTAAAATCTGGTGTTTATTATATCAATGAATTGATGGTCGAGCATTGCCGCAAGGGGGTAATGGGAGAGCATGCCTCTAATCTTGGATCGCTTATCGCCTTCAATATTGCCCAAATGCACCCGGGAACGGTGGCTTTAATTGCTGATCCTGTTGTTACTGATGAAATGGATGATATTGCCCGGGTATCCGGACATCCCATGTTTAAGAGATTGTCGATATTTCATGCGTTAAATCAGAAAGCTGTAGCCCGCCAACATGCGGCAAAAATAGGAAAACACTACGAGGAACTGGACCTTATCGTAGTCCATTTAGGTGGAGGGATTACTATCGGAGCGCACCATTTCGGCAGAGTGATCGATGTCAATAATGGTTTGGACGGCGAGGGCCCGTTTTCACCCGAACGGAGCGGGTCGTTACCTTCTGGTGCCTTAATTGACTTGTGTTTTAGTGGAAAATACTCCAGAAATGAGATCCACGCCATGGTTTTCGGACAGGGTGGCCTGGTAGCCTATCTGGGAACCAATGATGCCCGCGAAGTCGAGATTGCGGTAAATCACGGAGATGAAAAGGCCGCCTTTTTTCTGGAGGCAATGGCCTACCAGGTCTCTAAATCAATCGGCGAAATGGCTACAGTTCTTAAAGGAAACATCGATGGAATCCTGATTACCGGAGGGATAGCCTACGACAGAAGACTAATGGCTCAGATTCGCGAACGGGTCGAATTTATTGCACCGGTTTCAGTTTATCCGGGACAGGATGAATTAAAAGCATTAGCCATGAATGCTTTGATGGTAGCCAGGGGTGAAGTGGAAGCGATTGTTTATGATAAAACGGGCAATTCTTAATTCCGGTAATTTGGAATTGATCGGGGATCCCTTAATCTTGGAACTTATTTAGATCCTTTGGTGATGAAAAAAATAGCCGGTTTTCTGATTCTTGCATTACTTCAATATTTTTCTTTCGCTCGGTAATTTGTTGCAAATTACGATGAGACCAGGATGCCGGCCTATACCTTGCCCGATCCGGTTGTTTTTAACGATTGAACTGCCTAAAGATTAGGAAAAACGGAGAGCCGAGAGATTAATGCCAAAAAGATTATTGGAATGGGGCATTCCCGATTAGGAAAAGCCGTCCTTTGGGCAGGTGCTTCCGATCAACGGTTTGCCATGGTAGTATCCAATTGTTCCAGGTGCGGAGGTGCAGCACTCTCAAAGTGGGTTTTTGGCGAGACAGTGGGCAGTATTAATCACTGTTTTCCCCATTGGTTTTGTGATAATTTTAAAAAATACAACCAAAGAGAGGATTTATTGCCTGTCGACCAGCATGAACTGATTGTCCTGATCGCACCCAGACCTATCTATGTTGCCAGTGCAGTCGAAGATCGCTGGGCGGATCCAAAGGGAGAACTTCTGCCTTATTTCTTCTGCCTTATTTCTTCAGAGCGATGCCCAGATCCGCGCGAGTGAAAAGCCGGGCGCTTCAATGTTCAGGTCAAGAAAATAGCCGAATGGAGTTTCTTCTGTTGTATAACCCCCGTTGATTAGCCGTATTTGTGCCAGGTCAAACAGCGACTTCGTATATTCTACAGACGCTTTCGAGTCAGAAAGATGGGCAAATGAGTGCAGTACAATTGTGTTTGTATTGTTTTTTCGTGCAGTCCATTTCAGATGATTAACCAATTTTTTTTCTCTGCCGGAGAGCTCTTTTTCTTCGTCCTCTGCCTCAATCTGAATGAAGGCTACAATACAATCGGTGATTGATTTACCCTCAGTCATATTTTCAATATCAGGCAAAGTTTTTGTTGCAGGATGATAGGAAAACGATTTGCAGTATATAATAAGTACCTTCATGAAAATCGATTAATGAATTGCCAATATAGTTTAATAATTCGGTTAAATATCATTCCATAAAACAATAATAACAGGTAAGTATTATATTTACAGAAATTTAAATTTTCAGGTTTTGAAGTATTTGTTGATCATCGCATTATTTATAACATTAGCATTTCGAAGTTCAGGTCAGTTATCCTACGGGGGAACACCTGTTTCCTTTAATCTAAAGAAAGAGTTAACTTCTTTGGTCCCTTTTATTGAAATGGAACCGGTAAATAACACTCAGCTTTTGAAAGCGGAGGCTTTAACAGTCAATCATCTGAAGCCATACCGTTTTGCCAAAAGCTTTCAAGTTGATATTTCCCCCAAGTCTTCGGGACTTTGGACCGTCCTTGGCGATATGAAGATCTGGCGGGTGGGTTTGCGTTCAAAGGGCGCCTGGTCACTCAATATTATTTTCGATAAAATGATTATTCCCAAGGGTGCTTCCTTGTTTATTTACACCTCGGATCATTCAAAAGTCCTGGGTGCTTTTACCTCAGATAATGAACAATCCTCGGGCTATTTCCCGACGTACCCGATCGCGGGCGACGAAATTGTGGTTGAGTATAATGAACCGTTGGCTACGGCCTATCCGGGGGAACTTCATATTTCGTCAGTCAATCATGATTTCAAGAATGCTTTCGGCACCAGACTGATCGGACCTTCGGGCCTCTGTAATATGGATGTTTATTGTCCCGAGGCCTCCCCTTATTTAACACTGAAACAATCGGTTGTGCGACTTGAAATCGGAGGTCAATATCTCTGTACCGGTACGCTGGTTAATAATACGAAGCAGGATACAATCCCCTATATGTTAACAGCTGGACACTGCATAACTAATTTAACGGATGCCCAGACCACTGTTTTCTGTTTTAATTATGAAAGTCCATCATGTGGCGCAGGAGGAAGCAGTATCAACGGGTATTCCGACCAAACCATGTCAGGAGCCTTTTTGAAAGCGCGATCCGATTCACTGGATTTTGCCCTTTTGCAACTCGAAACTTCACCTCCTGCCGAGTTCAGACCTTTTTATGCTGGATGGGACCGGTCGACAGCAATTCCTTCTTCTGCCGCAGCAATCTCCCATCCAAATGCGGATGTTAAAAAAATCAGTGTCGATAAATCAGCTCCGACCATTGGCTCATTTTCGAGCCAATTTACTTCAAACAGTTTTTTTATTGTTGGCAGATGGGCAATCGGCACAACCGAACCCGGATCATCGGGCTGTACACTGCTAAATCAAAACAAGATGGTGGTTGGAAGTTTGACCGGAGGTACTTCTTCCTGCTCCGATCCGACGAATGATATTTTCTCGATGTTTAGCAAACAATGGGATCATTTTAAAACCTCCAATATGCAATTAAAACATTGGCTTGATCCGTCAGCAACCGGAGTTTTGCAGCTTACAGCGCTTAATCCTGTGGCCAGTAATATTGCATGCAAACTATTCACTAATTCTACAATTGGAGAAAGAGACACCTTGTTTAAGATCGCTAAACAATCAGGGGGTTATAAGACAGGTCATAATTATCTGGAAATTACCAGTTATGCCGAACAATTCACAAAAACCAAACAGACTCTTTTGACTTCTGTATCAATAGGGGTAGCAAAAATATCTTCAAAATCAAGTAATAGTAAAATTACCTTAAAGGTCTACGATGAATCCTCAACAACCGGATTGCCCGGTAACGAGCTGCTTACAATGGATCTTCCGTATAGCGTGCTGAGCGCGCAGGCGATGAATAATGTCGAGCTTACCCATCCGGTAATTATTAATAATCAGTATTTTATAGGATTTAATATCAGTTACGCCAGTTCGGCCGATACTTTTGCTGTTTATAGTACGCCTGATCGGGGAATCCAGAATAAAAACTTTGCGTTTGCCTCTTTAAACGGGATCTGGAAACCGTTTTATGGAATTCCGCAACTTGGAATTTCAACCTCTTTACTGATTAATGCTAACGGTTGCCAGAATACCGTGGCCACAGACACTATACCTAACACCCTTATAACTGATAAATTTATAGTTATTTATCAACAAAAAGGATTGGTAATTTACCAACAAACAGGTTCAAATGATAATGTTGCACTCCAGAATACAGGGGTAGAGCAATTGAGTACGATTTCCCTGTATGATATTCTTGGCCGAAAATTATATGAAGATCGGCACCTTATTCTAACTACGCCTCAGTCTCTTCCAACAGGTCAATTACCCACAGGCATCTATTTTTTGACAATCGAAACAGGACAAACCAGGCAGATAATGAAAATCAGGGTCATCAATTCGAGATAATTAATCCGGTTAAATTATCTTTGGGCAAAATTTAACGATGTCCAGATTCGCCGTTATAATAATCTTTTTTTTGATCTTGGGTTTGTCCAATTGTGCACCCGGCGGGAAAACATCCCGAGAATCTGCCGTTGCCAGTAATATTTCACCGGTGAGTTATGCCAAAGGTTTTAAAATTGAAAATTATGGAGGTTACCGGAAAATCATTGTTTCTGATCCCTGGGAACAATCAAAGGGAATCGGTTTTGAATATTATCTGGTTGACAGGACAAAGGATATTCCTAAAGAGTTAGCCGGGAAAAAGGTGATCAGAACCCCTGTCAGCAGGGTGATTTGTCTTTCAACCTCTCACATTGGATTCCTTAGTGCCCTTCATGAAATCTCCTCACTCAAAGCTCTATCAGGTGCGGCCTATGTTTCGAATCCGGAAGTTCAGAAGGGAATATCCTCCCTCGAAATTTCAGATATCGGATATGAGCAAGGTGTTAATTATGAGCTTATTCTGAGCCTGAAGCCCGATCTGATTATGGCTTATGGCGTGGGTGGTGAAGTGACCGGCTTTCTTAACAAACTTCAGGATCTTGGATTGAATGTTATTTTAAATGGGGAATATCTCGAAGAGAGCCCCTTGGCAAAGGCCGAATGGATAAAATTTGTCGGAGCTTTTTTTAACAAGGACATGGAGGCTTCTGACTACTTTTCCGGGATTGATAAAAACTACAATGCGATCCGTCAAAAAGTCAGGGATGTTAAAATTCATCCGGTTGTCTTAACAGGATTGCCTTTTAAAGATGCCTGGTGGATGGCTGGTGGTCATTCCAATCTGGCATCACTCATTAGAGATGCAGGCGGTGAATTCCTCTGGAAAGATAATTCGTCAAGAGAATCATTTGTGGTATCGCTTGAACAGGTTGTCATGCGTTCTGTAAAGGCTGATTTCTGGATCAATTGTGGGACCGTGAATACTATAAATGAACTGATCTCCACCGACAGCCGGTTTGCTGCTTTTCCTCAAGTTCAAAAAAAAGCTATATTTAACAACAATTTGAAGATGAGTTCCGGAGGAGGAAACGATTACTGGGAACAGGGTGTAGTAAGACCTGATCTGATTCTCGCTGATTTGGTGAAAATCTTCCATCCGGAATGTGATAGCGGAAAATCATTTAATTTTTATAAAAGTATCCAATAGCTGTGGCAGAAAACCGTTTGAAAATATTTGATAAGAATACCCGTGGATATAGGGTATTATTGGTTTTTGCACTACTTGTTCCGCTCTTTTTTCTTCTCGATCTTTTGGTCGGATCCTATTACATCTCTGTTCCTGAAATTCTTAAGGCAATTTTTCGTTCCGAAAATGCCAACAATCAGGTAGTTTTGATTATCAACCAATTTCGGATACCCAAAGCAATTACTGCAATCCTCGCCGGGGCTGCTTTGTCGGTTGCGGGATTACAGATGCAGACAGTATTCCGAAATCCGTTAGCAGGCCCTTATATCCTGGGGGTGAGTTCAGGCGCAAGTCTGGGGGTCGCACTGCTCGTACTTGGAACCGGAGGTTTGCTCGGCGGAAGTATTGTTTCTGTCGCAAGTTCGTGGGGGATCGTGGCAGCAGCCTGGCTTGGATCTGGATTAATTCTGCTACTGATTATCATCATTTCCGCTCGGATTAAAGATATTATGACCATCCTGATTCTAGGAATCCTGATTTCAAGTGCCATCTCATCGGTTGTCAATATCCTGCAGTATTTCAGCAATGAATCAATGCTAAAGTCATTTGTGGTATGGACCATGGGTAGTCTTGGTAGTGTAACCAATGTCCAGCTGGCAGTCTTGTTTCCCTCCGTTTTGGTTGGAATACTGATTGCCTTTCTATCTTCCAAATTTCTTGATGCCTTCCTATTAGGCGAAAATTATGCCAGGAGCATGGGGATGAATATCCTGTTTGCAAGAATGATGGTCTTTCTTTCGACAGCCATTCTTGCAGGTAGCATTACCGCCTTTTGCGGCCCGATTGGGTTCATAGGAATTGCGGTTCCTCACATTGCACGAATGACATTGCAAACAGCTAAACATGGACTACTGGTCCCCGGAACGATCTTAATCGGAGCATTAATGATGCTGGTCAGCGATATAATCTCACAACTTCCAGGTTCTGAAGCTACTCTCCCGGTGAATTCGGTCACCGCTTTACTTGGAATTCCGATCGTGATCTGGATTATTATTCGGAATAAAAATACCGCCAGGCTATGAAATTAGACCAACAGGATAAAATTATTTCCCTGACCAATGGATCAGTGGGCTACAAAGGAAAATCAAATACTCATAAAGTCATAAAATCAGCTATTTCGGTCTATGCACTCAAAGGCGAACTCGTAGCGGTAATTGGTGAAAACGGGATTGGTAAGAGTACCCTTTTACGAACTGTTGCAGGATTTCAGCCTTCAGTCGGGGGTGACTTCCTGATTTGCGGAAAACAGATTTCGGCTTATCGCGAAAAAGAGCTTGCCGTTTTAATGAGTTTTGTTTCAACTGAGATCATTAAGGTCTCAAATCTTTCAGTATTCGATCTGGTCTCTCTTGGACGGTATCCCTATACAAACTGGTTTGGAAAGTTGCTGGATGAAGACCGCTATCTGGTTGAAGAAGCTATTTTAGCAGTTGGATTACAGGGGTATGAATATCGGATGGT
>TBL_comb47_HYPODRAFT_10003977_pt1 | contig 17228 bp, 14 predicted proteins | sample TroBogypolimnion_40_FD_10682 | JGI IMG/M metagenome (IMG submission 10682)
TACCGGCCGACCCACTACACCGGGACGCCCGCCCTGCACCGCGCCGTCCTCTCCCTGGCGGAAGGCGCCGGCGACGTGTTCGGCTCCCTGCGCTCCGTGACCTCCCTGGGCGCGCCGCTGGCCCCGGACTTCCAGGCGGAGCTGGAAGCCCGGCTGGGGGCGCCGGTGCTGGACGGCTACGGCCTGACCGAGGCCGGGCGGGTCACCCAGGCCTCCCGGGATCCGCGGCTGCGCAAGCCCGGGTCGGTGGGGCTCTGCGTGGGGCCGGAAGTGGCCATCCGCGACGGCGAGATCCTGCTGCGGGGGCCGACGGTGATGACCGGATACGCCCACGACCCCGAGGCGAACCGGGAGGCGTTCCTGGACGGCTGGTTCCGCACCGGCGACCTGGGCCGGCTGGATCGCGACGGGCACCTGTTCATCACCGGCCGGATGAAGGAGATGATCAACCGCGGCGGCGAGAAGATCCTGCCCTACGAGGTCGAGGCCGTGCTCTCCCGGCACCCGGCGGTGCAGGAGGTCGCGGTGTTCGCCTTCCCACATCCGCGGCTGGGCGAGGACATCGCCGCGGCGGTGGTGCCGCGGCCCGGGGCGGCGGCCGGCGCCCTGGCCCTGCGCCGGTTCGCCCTGGAATCCCTGGCCGATTTCAAGGTGCCGCGGCGCATCCTGTTCCTGGCCGAGATCCCCAAGGGCAGGACCGGCAAGTACCAGCGCGCCACCCTGGCCCGGGCCCTGGGGGTGGACGGGCCGGAGCGGGCCCGGCCCGGCGACTGGCTGGACCCCCTGGAGGCCCGGGTGGCGGGCATCTGGTGCCGGCTGCTGAAGGTGCCGGCGCTCTCCGAGGCGGACGATTTCTTCGCCCTGGGGGGCGATTCCCTGCTGGCCCTGACCATGCTGCTGGAGGTCGGGGACCTCTGCGGCCGGACCCTGGGCGCCGGACTCCTGGCCGGATCCGGCGCTTTCGGGGCGTTCCTCGAGGCGATCCGGGGCCCCGGGGACCTGCGCCCCGGCGTGGTGCCCCTGCGCACCGGCGGTTCCGCCCAGCCGCTCTTCCTGGTCCACGGCCTGCTGGGTTTCCGGCGGCTGGCGGAACTCCTGGGCGCCCACCGTCCGGTCTACGCCATGGACAACCCGTGGCGCCGGGGCGGCCCGGAGCCGGAGAGCGTGGAGGCCATGGCCGGGCAGTACCTGGAGGACCTCCGCGCCTTCCGGCCCCGGGGGCCCTACCTGCTCGGCGGCCATTCCCTGGGCGGGCTCATCGCCTTCGCCATGGCCCAGCAGCTGGCGGCGCTGGGGGAGACGGTCACCGGGGTGCTCCTGCTGGACACCGACTGCGTCTGCTGGCTGCCGCGTCCCGGCCGGCCCAACCTCTGGTTCCGGGCCCGGATCCTGGCCCGGCAGCTGGACCGGCAGCTGCGGGCCTTCCGGGACCGGCTTCTGAGCCGGTGGTCCGGCCGGGCCCGGCGCAAGCACGCGGCCCGCTGCGAGCTCCCCATCCCCGCGCGCCGGATCGCGCGGATCGCCTACCGCTACCGGCCGGCTCCCCTGGCCGTCCCGGTCCTGCTGCTGTGCTGCGGCGCGAGGCCCGGACGGCGCCGCCTGCTGCGGCTGCAGTGGGGCGCCAAGGCGCTCGGCCCCTTCGTCGTGCGCGACGTCCCGGGCCGGCACGGCACCATCCTGCGGGACCCCCACGTGGCCCGGGTCGCCGCCGAGATCCAGTCTTTTCTAGAAATTCCCCGGCCCGGCCTCCACCAGCACCTCCCGGATCCTGCGCACCTGGTCCAGCATCTGGAAGAAATCCGAGGGCAGCAGGGCCTGGGGCCCGTCGCTGAGGGCCTGGTCCGGCTTGCAGTGGGTCTCCACGATCAGCCCGTCGGCGCCGGCGGCCACCGCGGCCCGGGCGCAGGGGATGACCAGGTCCCGGCGGCCGGCGGCGTGGCTGGGATCGGCGATGACCGGCAGGTGGGTGAGCAGCTTGGCCGCGGGGATCACGCTCACGTCCAGGGTGTTGCGGGCGTGCTGGCTCCAGGTGCGGATGCCCCGCTCGCATAGGATGACGTTGCGGTTGCCCTCGGACATGATGTATTCCGCGGCGAACAGCCACTCCTCCAGGGTGGCCGCGGGGCCCCGCTTGAGCAGCACCGGCTTTTCCGAGCGCCCGGCGCGCTTGAGCAGGGCGAAGTTCTGCATGTTGCGGGCGCCCACCTGGATCAGGTCGGCGGTGCGCTCCACCTCCTCGAAGGTCTCCACCTCGGTGGCCTCGGTGACGATGCCAAGATCGAACTCCCGGCGCACCTCCTCCAGCAGCCTGAGCGCCTCGGTGCCCATGCCCTGGAACGCGTAGGGGCTGGTGCGGGGCTTGAAGGCCCCGGCCCGGAGCAGCCTGACCCCGCTCTCGGCCACGTAGCGGGCCACGGTGAACAGCTGTTCCCGGCTTTCCACCCCGCAGGGCCCGGCCATGACCGCCAGCGCCGGCGCCCCCACCGGCACCCCGCGCACGTCCACGACCGTCCGCCCCGGCGCGCCGTCCGCGGAGGCCAGCTTGAACGGCGAGGTGATCGGCACCACCCGGGCGACCCCGCCCATGGGCTCGATCCGGTCGGCCTTCAGGGCCTGGGAGGCATGGGGCGCCACGATGCTGGTGGAGACCGGAGACTCCTGGACGACGCCGCGGATCCCGGCCCCCTCCAGCACTGCCATCACCGCCCGGATCTGATCCAAGGTCGCGGTTTGCTCCATGAGGATGAGCATGCCTGCCTCCGCTTCCATCATAGCCCGCGGCCCCTGGAAGACCGCCCGATTGGAGTAAGATACTGGATCATGGACGCCAAGACCCTGCACTGCCAATCCTGCGGAGCCTCCGTGGGGGAAAACGACCTCCAGTGCCCCTACTGCCGGAGCCAGCTGGCCACCCTGGCCTGCCCGAAGTGCTTCGGCATGGTCGGCATCCACGCCAGCCACTGCTCCCGCTGCGGCGCCGCCATCCAGCGGGTCGAGGCGGAGCATTCCGCCCTGGTCTGCCCCGGCTGCCAGGCCGCCCTGGCGACCACCGCCGTGGGCGGCGTCAGCCTGGACCAGTGCCACGCCTGCGGCGGGGTCTGGGTGGGCCAGCAGAACTTCGAGCAGATCGCCGCCGACCGGGCCGAGCGGGGCCAGGTGCTGGGAGCCCTTCCCGGCGAAGGCCCCAAGGTCCCCGTGCACCTGGAAGCGGTCCACTACCGGCCCTGCCCCCAGTGCGGAAAGCTGATGAACCGCACCAACTACGGCCGCATCTCCGGCGTGGTGCTGGACGTCTGCAAGGACCACGGACTGTGGTTCGACCGGGACGAGCTGAGGCAGGTGCTGCAGTTCATCGAAGGCGGCGGCCTCGAGAAGAGCCACGTCCGCCAGGTCCAGGAGGAAGAGGAGCGCCGCCGGATGCCCAAGAACGACCTGCCGCCCGGCGCCTGGACCCAGGAACCGGACGGCTTCGAAGGCGGGACCTTGGTTTCGGCGTTCGAGACCCTGCTGCGGGCGCTCCGGCGCTAGACCGAGGCCTGGGCCTGGGCGACCAGCTTCAGGAACTTGCCGGCCTCCAGGCTGGCGCCGCCCACCAGGCCGCCGGCCACCTCGGGGATGCCGAGGATCTCCGGGAAGTTGTCCGGGGTGACGCTGCCGCCGTAGAGGATGGGCACGTCCGCGCCCTGGCCCAGCAGCTCGTCCAGCTGGTTCCGGATGAAGCCGTGCACCTCCTCGATCTGGGCGGCTTCGGCCCGGCGCCCGGTGCCGATGGCCCACACCGGCTCGTAGGCCAGGGCCAGGGGGCCGGGACCCAGCTCCGCGAGAATGGACAGCTGGCGCCGGAGCACGTCCAGGGTGGAGCCGCCGTCCCGCTGGGCCAGGGTCTCGCCGACGCATAGCATGGGCAGCAGGCCCTGGGCCCGGGCCGCGCGCATTTTGGGCAGCAGGGTCTCTTCGGTCTCACCGCAGTATTGCCGGCGCTCGCTGTGGCCCAGCAGCACGCCGGAGCAGCCCGCGTCCTGGAGCTGGGCCATGGACACTTCGCCGGTGTAGGCGCCCTTGGGCTCGGCGTGGCCGTTCTGGCCGTAGACCGGCATGAGCCCGTCCAGCTGCCCGTGCACGGCGGCCAGGAGCGGGTAGGGCGGGGCGATGGCCGCGACCACGCCGGCCACGGGCCGGTACGAGGACCGCACCTCCCGGCAGAACGCCTCGGCGTCCCGCATCAGGTGATTCATCTTCCAGTTGGCGACTACCATCTTCATGGGGGGGCTCCGGGGCTATTTGGTTTGCAGGGCGGCGACTCCGGGGAGCTCCATGCCGCTGAGGAATTCCAGGCTGGCGCCGCCGCCGGTGGAGATGTGGCTGAGCCGGGCGGTGACCCCGGCCTTGGCCGCGGCGGTGACGCTGTCGCCCCCGCCCACCAGCACGTAGGCGCCCTTGTCGGCGGCGTCGGCCATCTCCTCGGCCAGGGTGAGGGTGCCGCTGGCGAACGGATCCAGTTCGAACACGCCCATGGGCCCGTTCCACAGGATGGTCCTGGCCGCGCGGATCTCCCCGGTGTAGGCGGCCACGGTCTCGGGGCCGATGTCCAGGCCCATCTTGCCGTCGGGCACGGCCTGGTCCTGGGTGATGTCGCACTCGGCGTCGGCGTCCAGCTTGGCGGCCACCAGGTGGTCCAGGGGCAGCAGCAGACGGGTCCCGGCGGCCTCGGCCTCCCGAACCAGGTCGTTGGCCAGCTCCAGCTTGTCCTCCTCGCAGCGGCTGTTGCCGATGGGCACGCCCATGGCCTTGAGGAAAGTGAAGCTCATGGCGCCGCCCACCAGGATGGCGTCGGCCTTGCCGAAGAACTGGCGGATGATCCCGATCTTGTCGGAGACTTTGGACCCGCCCATGATGGCCAGCAGCGGCCGGGCCGGGTGGTCCATGATCTTGCCCAGGGCCTTGAGCTCCTTCTCCATGAGGAAGCCCGCCACCGCGCGCCCGGGGGCGAAATCGGGCACCATCCCGCTCACCGAGGCGTGGGCCCGGTGGGAGGAGCCGAAGGCGTCGTCCACGTAGGTGTCGGCGAGCCGGGCCAGGGCCTGGGCGAAGGCGGGATCGTTCTTGGTCTCGCCCTTGTCGAACCGGAGGTTCTCCAGCAGCAGCACCTGCCCGGGCTTCAAGGCGGCGGCCTCGGCTTCGACCGCCGGACCGCTGACCCCGCTGGCCAGGCGCAGGTCCAGGCCCTGGGCCTTGAGCCATTCCGCCACCGGCTTCATGCTGAATTCCGCCTCGTAGCCGGCGCCCTTGGGCCGGCCCAGGTGCGAGCAGAGCACCACCGACGCGCCGCCGTTGAGCAGGAACGTGAGGGTGGCCATGGTCTCCCGGATCCGGGTGGTGTCGGTGATGACGCCGTCCTGGAGAGGCACGTTGAGGTCCGCGCGCAGGAACACCCGGTGGCCCTTGACGTCGATATCACGAAGCGTCCTGAAACTCATGGTCTCCTCCAATAGGGTTCAGTCCATCTTATCGGAGTGCGGCCGGGCCAGGAAACCGATCCACCGGGAGGAGCGCTCCGGGTCGAAGGGCGCGCCCTGGTAATCTCCGGCTTCGGTCATCAGCACCAGGCCGCAGGCCCGGCCCAGGGCGCGCAGCTCCCCGGGCTCGTAGAGCCGGAGCGATTCCAGCGCCTCGCGGGTGCGGCCGGTCTCCTGGTGGGTGAGGGTCATCCGCTTCACCAGCCGGTCGCCTTCCAGGGTCCGCCGGCTGCGCACCTCGATGGCCCCGTGCCGGGTCACGTCCTCGGGCACCAGGCGGGCCCGCACGTACGGCGCGTTCAGGTAGTCCAGCAGCAGCACGCCGCCGGGGCGGAGCAGGGCCCGCAGCCGCGCGACCAGCTCCCGGTTCTCCCCGTCGGAGAAGTAGCCGAAGGGCGTGAACCACATGCAGATGCCCGAAAGCCGGGCGGCCCGCACCGGGAGCCGGCGCATGTCGCCGCGCAGCAGCCAGGAGCGCAGCTCCGCGGGCGCCAGGGCGAGCAGGTCGCGGGAGAGGTCCAGGCCGAAGGCCAGCGGATTGGCGCGGCGCAGCACCGCCAGGTGGCGGCCGCCGCCGCAGCCCAGGTCGAGCACCGGCCCGGAGCCCAGCTGCGGGGCCAGGGCCAGGGCCATGGCCACCGCCGCCTCGGCCTCGGCCTGGTCCCGGTGCCCGTAAATGGCGGCGTAGTCCTTGTCGAACCAGTCTTTGAACCACTCTTCCACGACGTCGACCCCTTTTCCCAGGCCATCCTCGCATGAAGGGCCGGTTACACTGATCACCTGCTTTAAGGAATTGAACCATGCTGCGCCCCGAACAACTGGAAGATCAAGTCCACTTCATGCTGTCCACGCTCATCCAGCGCGAGCTGCGGGATCCCGAGCTGGGCTTCCTCACCCTCACCGCCGTGCGCCTCACCGGAGACCGGAGCATCGCCCGGGTCTACTACACGGTGCTGGGCGACGAGCAGCAGGTGGACCGCTCCCGCAAGGCCCTGGGCCGGGCCTCCGGCTTCCTGCGCAGCCACCTGGCCAAGCACCTCAAGATGCGCCGGGTCCCCGAGCTGCAGTTCTTCCCCGACAGCACCCTGGAGCAGGGCAACAAGATCGAGGCCATCTTCGCCAAGATCAAGGAGGAGGAGGCCGCCCGGCCGCCCCAGCCCGAGGAAGTGGAGTCCGAGGCCAAGGGGGACGCTTGAACCCCGGGCTCTACCTGGTCCACAAGGAGGTCGGCGGCAGCAGCTTCGACGTGGTGCGGGGCTTCAAGCACGAGGCCTGGGAGGCCGGCCAGAAGAAGCTGGCCCTGGGCCACGGCGGCACCCTCGACCCGTTCGCCGACGGGCTGCTGCTGGTGCTGGCGGGGCAGGCCACCCGGCTCATGGAGCTCATGCACCCGCTGCCCAAGACCTACCTGGCCCGGCTGGCCTGGGGCACCGAGACCGACACCTGCGACCACATGGGCCTGGTGGTGGCCGAGGGCCCCGCGCCCTCGGAGCAGGCCCTGGAGGAGGCCCTGGCGGCCTTCCTGGGCTGGCGCGACCAGGTCCCCCCCGACACCTGCGCCAAGAAGATCGGCGGCGAAGCCGCCTACAAGAAGGCCCACCGGGGCGAGGTCGTGGACCTGCCGCCGTCCCGGGTCTACCTGCACGAAGCGGCCTGGGTGGGCCACGACCTGCCCCGGACCTCCATGCTCCGGATCACCTGCCGGGGCGGCTACTACGTGCGCGCCCTGGCCCGGGACCTGGGCCGGGCCCTGGGCTGCCCCGCCCACCTCTCGGCCCTGACGCGCACCGCCATCGGGCCCTGGGACGATCCGGCCCCCGGCGTCCGCACCCTGGTCCAGGGCGCGGATCTCGTGCCCTGGTGCCCGTCCCGGATCCTGGACGCGGCCGAGGCCGACCACCTGCTCCACGGCCGGCCGGTGCCCCTGGGGGCGCTCCAGGAGCCGGCCTGGGCCATGCCCGAAGGCTTCCCCGATCCCGGGCCTCCGGTCCGGGGCCTGCACGAAGGCAGGCTGGTGGCGCTGCTGCGGGAAAAGGAAGGCGCCCTGTGGACCTGCGCCAATCTGCGCGGCGGACTGTAATTAATTAATATATAATTAACGGCAGGATGGCTCGCCTGCTCCGTCGGCTTCTTCTGGTCCCCCTGCTTGGGCTCGGGCATCTGGCCTTCGGCCAGGCCCAGCCCTGGCCGGATCCCGGTCCGCCCTCCACCCGCGATCTGTTCCCCCTGAACCTGATCCCGCTCACCTACCGGCCCGTCGGCGCCGTCCCCCTGGGCCGGGGCAACAGCCGGGTGGACCTCCAGGCCACCCGCGGCAACACCTTCGAATTCTCCGACCTGATCAAGATGCTGTTCGACTACAGCACCGAGCAGGGACGGCTCACCCCCGACCGGGCCGGCGCGACCCGGTTCGCCCAGGCCCATCCGGACGAGCCGCTGCTCTACTATTTCGACGGCGAGGTCCAGCGCACCGAGCTGCACTTCGGCTACGGTCTGACCGCCCGCACCGACCTGGGGGTGACGTTCGCCTGGCAGGGCCTGAGCGGCGGCTTCCTGGACGGCCTGATCGAGGAGGTCCACCGCGTGGGGTTCCAGCAGGCGGGGCGGGACGGCATGGCCAAGAACCAGCTGACCCTGTTCGTCATCCAGAAAGGGCAGGTGGTCTTCTTCTCCCAGGAACCGGTGCGGGTCCACCCCGAAGACCCGGTCCTGGACCTGCTCCAGACCGTGTTCGAGAACCGCTGGCTGACCGCCAGCGTCTACGGCCGGCTCCAGGTGCCGCTGACCCACTGGAACGGCTTCCAGTCCAACTGGGATTCCAGCGTGGGCCTGGCCCTGCAGTGGCGCCCCGGGCCGCGCCTGGTCATGGACGGCGGGGCGGCCTACCTGCGCAGGGCCCTGAGGCCGTACGGGCCGGACCCGTTCTTCATCAAGGACCAGGTGGCCGGCCACCTCGGCTGGGAATGGCGCGGCTGGCCGCGGGTGCGCCCGTTCCTGGTGCTGGTGGCCACCAGCGGGATCACCCCGCCCCTGCCGGAGACCAAGCTGGACAAGCTCTCGCTCATCCACGACCTGGGCGTCCACGTCCGGATGGGCCCCCGGACGTCCTGGACCTTCAGCTACATCAACAATATCTCGCACAACGAGAACACCGCCGACATGGAGCTGGCCCTGAGGCTGACCGTCCGTCCTTGACGGGATCAAGCAAGGGACCCTGACGGTTTACTTTGGCCGGAAGGAGCTTATGTTGGCTTGTCTTTGATTGTTTATTTATGTTTTCAGGTCCCCCCGGTGCCCCGGAGCCCCGCCGCATGTCCAACCCGCCCCCTCCGCCGACCCTTTCGCTGTTTTCCCTCTGCGCCCTGGTGGTGGCCAACATGGTGGGCACCGGGGTCTTCACCAGCGTCGGCTACCACCTGGTCGACATCCGCTCCGGCCTGGTCCTGCTGGCGCTGTGGCTGGTGGGCGGCCTGTGCGCCCTGTGCGGCGCCCTCTGCTACGCCGAACTGGCGACCATCTACTGCCGGTCCGGAGGCGAGTACACCTTCCTGAGCCGGATCTATGCCCGGCCGGTGGGGTTCCTGGCCGGATGGGTCTCGGCCACCGCCGGGTTCGCCGCGCCGGTGGCCCTGGCCGCCATGGCCCTGGGCAGCTACGCGCACCGGATGCAGCCCCGGATCCACCCAGGCCTCCTGGCCTACGGCGTGATCGTGCTCACGACCCTGGTGCACCTCCTGGTGCCCCGGATCGGGCTGCTGTTCCAGAACGGGTTCACCGTGCTCAAGGTGGCGATCATCCTGGTCCTCATCGGGGCCGGCGCCTGGTGCGCCCCCGGCGGCGACCTCTCCTTCCAGCCCCGGGCGGCCGACCTCCACCTGGTGGCCAGCGCCCCCTTCGCCATCTCCCTGGTGTTCGTGATGTACGCCTACTCCGGCTGGAACGCATCCACCTACGTGGCCTCGGACACCCGCGACCCCCGCCGGGACCTGCCCCGGTCCCTGGTGCTCGGCACGGTGGTGGTGATGCTGCTCTACCTGGGCCTCAACTGGGTCTTCCTCCGGGCCACCCCGGCTTCGCTCCTGGCGGGCCAGACCGAAGTGGGGCTCATCGCCGCCCAGCACATCCTGGGGCCCGTGCTCGGCCGCTGGATGGGCGCCGGCATCGTCCTCCTGCTGGTGTCCACCGTCAGCGCGATGATCTGGATCGGCCCCCGGGTGGTCCAGACCATGGGCTCGGACTACCCGGTGTTCAGCCGGCTGGCGGTCCAGTCCCGGAACGGGGTGCCGGTCTGGGCGATTCTGTTCCAGAGCGGGCTCTCGCTGCTCTTCATCGCCTCGGGCACCTATGACCGGGTGCTGGTCTACGCCCAGTTCTCCCTGCTCCTATGCACCTTCCTGGCGGCCTTCGGCGTGGTGCTGCTGCGCTTCACCCAGCCGGCCCTGGCCCGCCCGTACCGGACCTGGGGCTATCCCCTCACCCCGGTCGTGTTCTGCGCGGTCACCCTCTGGATGTTGGTCTATGTCATGAGATACCGCACCGTGGAATCCCTGATGGGGTGCGCCACCCTGCTGGTGGGCCTGCTGGTCTACCGGTTTTCCCGGTGCGCGCCAAATCCCGGTGGCGTCGGCAATCCAATTAATTAATAATACATATCAGGAAACCCATGGCTGGCCGCAACGTCCCTTGTCCGGCAGATCAATGAAAATCAACACATTCATCATCCTGGGCCTGACCCTGATCCTGGCGGACGCCGGCAGTCCCGCCATGGATCTCCACCCCGGCCAGCCGCTCGACAAGCCCAGCCCCCACGCCATCAGCCCCGAACCGGCGCCCGCCGTTCCGCCCGCGCCCGGCACCCTGGATCCCCAGGTCGCGGCCGCCAAGCCCCGGGCCGAGCCGCCCCGGGCGGAGGATCTCGAGCGGCTCAGGGCCCTGGAATCGGACCAGGCGCTCCGGGAGGCGCGCCGGGCCTACCCGGGGCCGTTCCTGCTGGCCTCCGATCTGTTCGACGGCGTCTCCGGCCCGCACCAGACCGCCCTGGTGAACGTCTCCGACGACTACCTGCTGGGGCCGGGCGACGAGCTGATCCTGTACGTCTTCGGCAGCGCCACCTTCGAATCCGCGCTGAAGGTGGACCGGGCCGGGGCCGTCACCATCCCCAAGGTCGGCGGGGCCCACGTGGGCGGGCTGCGCCTGGGCGACGCCCGCCGGGTGGTCCAGCGCCTGGTGGCCGCCCTCTACTCCAACGCCCGGGTCGACCTTCAGTTCTCCAAGACCCGGGACGTGCGGATCTTCGTCCTGGGGGAGGTCTACCGCCCCGGGTCCTACGTGCTCCCCAGCCTCACCTCCCTGCTCAACGCCATGGCCTCCGCCGGCGGGCCCAGCCCCTTCGGCGGCTACCGCTCGATCCAGCTCATCCGGTCCGGCAGCGTCATCCAGACCCTGGACCTCTACACCCTCCGGCTCAAGGGCCAGGGCATGGAGAGCCTGCTCCTGAAGGACGGGGACACCCTGTTCGTCCCCATCGCCGGCACCCGGGTGCTGTTCGACGGCGCCTTCGTGCGGGTGGCCTCCTCCCCGGTCTTCAAGGAAAGGCCCGGCGTCCTGGTGGAACTGAAACCCGGGGAGACCGCCTGGGACGCCCTCCAGTTCATCGGCGGCCTGCAGCCCAGCGCCTACCAGGGGCTGATGACCCTGGAGCGGAAGGATCCCAACGGGGTCATCGCGGTGGAGAACCTGCGCCTGGACGAGGCCTTCCTCCGCGGCAAGCAGCTGTTCCCCGACGACCGGCTCCAGGGCCTGAGCCAGGCCGAGTGGCGCGGGGGCGTGGTGAAGGTGGCCGGCCACGCGAGGATCCCCGGCGCCTTCGCCCAGCGCCCCGGCATGCGGGTGGCGGACCTGCTCCGGGACCCGGACCAGCTCCTGCCGGACACCTACCAGGAGCGGGGCCAGATCGTCCGCACCCGCCCGGACGGAGCCACCGAACTGCTGGTGTTCAACCTGGCCCAGGCGCTCCGGGGCGACCCGGCCCAGAACCTGCCGCTGGAACCCCGGGACCAGGTGGAACTGTTCAAGATGGACGACCTCAGGCTCAGCTACACGGTCGCCATCCTCGGCCCCTTCCCGGCGGCCGGCAGCTTCCCCTGGCGGGAAGGCATGCGCGCCGCGGACCTGATCTTCGCCGCCGGGGTCCCCAAGCTCAGCGCCGACCGCTACTACGCCGAACTGGCGCGGCTGGATCCCACCGGCCAGCGGGGCGGCGAACTGATCCGGCTCGACCTCCCCCGGCTGCTCTACAGCGTGGACCACCCGGCTACGGGGCTCCAGGACCCGGCCGTCAACGTGGCCCTGCGCCCCTTCGACCGGATCACCCTCTACGAACTGCCCGATTTCAAGCTCCACCACACCGTCACCATCTCCGGCCAGGTGCGCCGGCCCGGCCCCTACGTGATCACGGAAAAGCACTTCACCCTGCGCCAGCTGATCGACCGCGCCGGCGGGCTCACCCCCGAGGCCATGCCCAAGGGCGGGATCTTCCTGCGCTCCAGCCTGAAGGAGAAGGACCTGTCCGAGACGGAGCTCAAGCAGGCCGGGCTCAAGGACGCCGATCCCACCGGCCAGGGCATCAACGAGATCCTCAAGCGGCTTTCCGAAACCAAGCGCACCAAGGAGACCGGCGCCCTGCTGGACAGCCCCGTGCTGCACAGCCTGGTCGAGGGCAGGACCAACCGCCTGGTGGTGGACTTCGACGCGGCGCTCCGGGGCGATCCGCGCCGGGACGTGGAGCTGCTGGACGGCGACACCATCATCATCCCCCGCCAGGCCGAGAGCGCCTACGTGGTGGGCGAGGTGGCCAGCCCCTTCGCCACCTTCCGGGTGCGGGAGGGGGATTCCGTCCGGGACCTGGTCAAGCTGGCCGGCGGCTTCACCCGCAACGCCGACCGGGGCGAAGTGCGCCTGCTCAAGGCCGACGGCCGGATCATCGACAGCCACGTCCTGCGCCAGACCGTGGAGCCCGGCGACGCGGTGCTGGTGCCCCAGCGGTTCCGGCTCAGCTCCAGCTGGCAGGACAACCTCCAGGCCCTCACGCCCCTGGCCCTGCTCTACAACGCCATCAAACGCTAGCGGTCCGACCAGTGCAGCTTCTCCTGGAGCAGCCGGAAGAAGGAGAAATGGGCGTCCTGGAGCAGGGTGATGGTCTGCTCCGACTTCTCGAACTCCAGCCGGTCGCCGGAAAGCAGCCCGTGCTCCACCTGGCCGTCCAGGGTCAGGTGGGCGTCCTCGGCGTGGACCAGGGTGATGGCCACGTGCAGGTGCCCGGGCACCACGATCGGGCGCAGGGTGAGCGAATGCGGGCAGATGGCCGAGATCACCAGGGCGTCCAGGGCCGGATGCAGGATCGGTCCCCCGGCGGACAGGGAATAGGCCGTGGAGCCGGTGGGGGTGGCCACGATCAGGCCGTCGGCCCGGAGGTGGGCCGCGTCGCAGCCGTCGATCTGGACCCGGAATTCCATCATCCGGGCCGCCAGGCCCTTGACCAGCACCGCGTCGTTGAGCACCGGCCGGCCGGGCAGGATCTCCGTGCCGCGCACCACCCGGGTGCTGACCATGGAGCGGGTTTCGGAAGTGAAGCTGCCCTTGAAGTAGGCATCGATCACCGCCGCGGCCTGGTCCGACGGGTGGGAGGTGAGGAAGCCCAGGGAACCCAGGTTGATGCCCAGCAGCGGCGTGCCCCGGACCCCCGCGTGGCGGGCCGCCGTGAGCAGGGTCCCGTCCCCGCCCAGGGCCAGGCAGAGTTCCGGCACCTCGCCCGCCGCCCCGTAGAGCGGATCCCCCACGAACGCCTCCGCGGGCAGCCCCGCCGCGAGCCAGGCGTTGCGGATCTTGGGGTGCGCCACCACCCGCCAGCCCCGGTCCAGGAACGGAGGAACCGTTTCCCGGAGGGAGTTCGAGAGCCAGGTGGATCTTGATTTCGCCACAAGTACGAGGGTGGGTCGCGCCATGCCCTTAGGTTAACCTGGGAGCATGGCAATCAAGGCTTATAACCAGAGGAAAACCACACGCGCCCCGAAGACATCCCTGCACTGGGTGTACTGGAGCCTCCTGGGCGTGGTGGGGGCCGGGGCGCTGGGCGTGGCCTGGTCGGTGATGTCCCGGGACGTGGACAGCTTCCTGACCTATTTCGCCCTGCGCGTGCCCAAGACCATCACCAAGGTGCTGGACCGCAACGGCGACGTCATCGGCGTGTTCGCCGAAGAGAACCGGGTGGTCATCCCGTTCGGCGACATCCCCCGGGCCTTCGTCGGCGCGGTCATCGCCACCGAGGACTCCGACTTCATGAACCACGGCGGGATCTCGGTCCGTGGCGTGTTCCGGGCCGGCTTCAACTTCCTCACCAGCTTCGGCCAGCGCAGGGAAGGGGCCTCCACCCTCACCATGCAGCTGGTGCGCACGGTCACCGCCAAGCGCCAGCGGCGCCTGGACCGCAAGCTCAAGGAGATCATCCTGGCCCGCAAGCTCGAGCTGGCCTACACCAAGAAGCAGATCTTCGAGCAGTACGCCAACGAAGTCTACTTCGGCGGCGGTCGCTACGGCATCGAGGCCGCCTCCCAGTTCTACTTCGGCAAGAGCGCCCCCCAGCTGGCGGTGGACGAGTGCGCCCTGCTCGCCGGCCTGGTCCAGAACCCCAACTGGTACAACCCCTACAACCCCGACCCCAAGGCCCGGGCGGCCGCCAAGGCGCGCCGCAACCACGTCCTGAGGCGGATGGTGGCGGAAGCCTACCTGAAGGACAGCGACGCCAAACTGCTCATGGACCGGCCCATCCGCCTGGCCCGGGAGAACGCCCAGGAAGAGGCGATCGGCCCCTATCCGGTGGAGGAGGTCCGCAAGTACCTCTACGAGAAGTACGGCCGGGACCGGGTGCTGGAAGGCGGCCTGGAAGTGACCACCACCATCGATTCCGTATGGCAGACCGCCGCCAACGAAGCCGTGCGCTCCGGCCTGCGCGCCGTGGACCGGCGCCGGGGCTTCCGCAAGGAAGGCGTGCAGTTCGTCACCAGCCCCGAGACCACCAATCTGCCCGGATGGAACCGGTTCTTCGAAGAGGGCGATTCGGTGCGGGGCATCATCCAGGGCTGGAAGCCCGGCGGGGCCGAAGTCCGGATCGGCAAGGCCACGCTGACCGTGCCCGACGCCGCCTTCTCCTGGGCCGGCAAGGGCATCCGCGCCATCCTCATGCGCGGCGCCACCCCGCTGTTCGTGGTCAAGGCCGCCGGCGAGGACGGCATCCCCAGCCGGCTCGAACTGGACCAGGAGCCGGAAGTGGAAGGCGCCCTCCTGGCCGTGGAGCCCCAGAGCGGCGAGATCCGCGCCATGGTCGGCGGCTACGACTTCAAGCGTTCCAAGTTCAACCGTTCCTTCCAGGCCGAGCGCCAGGTGGGATCCACCATGAAGGCGTTCGTCTACGGCGCCGCCTTCACCCAGGGCAAGACCCCCGCCACCATGGTGGAGGACGTCCCCACCCGGTTCACCATGGACAGCACCGTCTACGAGCCCAAGAACTACGAGCGGGACTTCTGGGGCCCCATCCCCATCTGGGAGGCCATCCGCGATTCCCGCAACGTCCCCGCGGTGCGCACCCTGGAGGCCACCGGGATCGAGAACGTCATCGCCTTCGCCCGCAACGCCGGCGTGGGCGGCAAGCTCAACCCCTATCCCGCCCTCGCCCTGGGAGCCTCCGACCTCACCCTCAAGGACATGGTGCGCGGCTACGGCACCTTCGCCAACGGCGGCAAGCAGGCCCCGCCGCCCTTCCTGATCCGCAAGATCGTCGACCGGGCCGGCAAGGTGCTGGAGACCCATGACGGCGTGCCCGGCGACCAGGTGGTGGACCCCATGAGCAACTACCAGCTGATCCAGTGCCTCCAGGGCGTGGCCCAGCGCGGCACCGGCGCCCGTTCCAACGAGCTCGGCTGGCCCCTGGCCGGCAAGACCGGCACCACGGACGACCACACCGACGCCTGGTACGTCGGCTTCTCCACCCACATCGCCTGCGGCGTATGGGTCGGGCTCGACGCCAAGAAGACCATCTTCAAGGGCGCCGACGGTGCCAAGGTGGCCCTGCCCATCTGGGTGGACTTCATGAAAGTCGCCCTGCCCGGCACCCCCAAGGAAGAGTTCCCCGTGCCCGACGGCATGGAGTGGGCCGAAGTGGACCGCTACACCGGTCTCGTCGCCACCAGCGCCACCCAGGGCACCGACCTGGTGCGTCTCGCCTTCAAGCCCGGCACCGCCCCCAAGACCCCCAGCACCAGCGACACCATCGCCACCGTGCGGGAAGCCCGGGAGAAGGCCCATACCCAGCCCGTGGAGCACCGGGTCTGGGGCGCCAACGTGCCCCCGCCCCCACCGCCCCCGCCCATGGCCGGCCAGCCGGGCAAGGAACTCCTGAAGCCCGAGGATCCCAACCTTTAAGGGGGCATCCGGTCCAGCGGACTCAGGATCCCCAGACCGCCGCGGTTCAGCACATGGGTGTAGATCATGGTCGTTTCCACGTCCTTGTGCCCCAGCAGTTCCTGGATCGTGCGGATATCGTGCCCGGCCTGGAGCAGGTGAGTGGCAAAAGAGTGGCGCAGACAGTGAGGCGTGACCGGCTTGACCAGTTCCGCCCGTTGGGCGGCCAGGCGCACCGCCTTCTGGACGCTTTCCGGGTGCAGATGGTGCCGGCGGACCACCGGAGTCCTGGGATCCCTCGACAGCACCGGCGAAGGAAAGATCCATTGCCAGCCCCAGGCCTCCGCCGCGCTGGGGAATTTCTCCGCCAGCGCGTTCGGCAGCCAGACCCCGGCGACCCCGTCCCTCCGGTCCCGTTCGAAGAGCGCCCGCACCCCGAACAGATGATCCCTGAGCGCCTGCAGGAGCGCTTCCGGCAGCACCGTCACCCGGTCCTTGGCGCCCTTGCCCTCCCGGACGATGATTTCCCGTCGTTCGAACTCCAGATCCTTCACCCGGACCCGGACACATTCCATCAGCCTCATCCCCGTGCCGTACAGCAACCGGGCGACCAGCCCCAGCGTGCCCCCCATCTGCCCCAGGAGCGCACGGACTTCCCCGGGAGTCAGCACCGTCGGCAGCTTGCGAGCGGACTTCGCCTGGACCACCTCAGCCAGCCAGGGCAGTTCCATTCCAAGGACATGCTTGTACAGGAACAGGATCGAAGCCTTCGCCTGATTCTGAGTGGAAGCCGCCACATGCCTATCCCTGGCCAGGAAAGAGAGAAACGCCGCCACCTCCGACGCCCCCATATCCTTGGGGTGCCGTTTCCGATGGAACAGGATGAACCGCCGAACCCACCCCACATAGGTTTCCTCCGTCCTGAGGCTGTAGTGCCGCACCCGGATCTCGGACCGCAAGCGGTCCAGGAGCCTGGGCGGGCCGGCAGGTGGAGGCGGGGATTCCATCCGGGGATTCTAGTAACCTCCACCCGTAAAACAAGATTAAAAATCTCATCATTTCAGTGTTTACTTATTGAACAGGTATCCTGCGAAGCGATCGAGCGCGGATCCCCCACCCCTCTCCGGAAAGTCTGTGTCCCGCCGGTTGGCGTGCGTGAACTGATTTGCTGATGCTCGTTACGCTCATGGGTTCGAGGAGAACCGCCCATGGGAAAGCACATTACTGGCCCGTTGCCAGTCGAAGTTGGCCACCTTC